>Ga0315338_1000759_pt1 | contig 58007 bp, 46 predicted proteins | sample ASW8metaG_FD_204518 | JGI IMG/M metagenome (GOLD analysis project Ga0315338, IMG submission 204518) | Ammonia-oxidizing marine archaeal communities from Monterey Bay, California, United States - ASW #8 | ecosystem: Environmental > Aquatic > Marine > Coastal | place: USA: California | collected... | reverse complement strand
AGGGTCCGACACTCATTGAAGCGATGACTTACCGATATGAAGACCATTCTCTTGGACTGGATCGAATCCGAAAAGCTGAATATCGCACGCAAGGAGAAGTAGAAGAGGCGATGAAACGAGATCCACTGACCATACACCGTGCAGCTATGACCAGCCATGGATTCGCCACTGCTGAAGAGTGCGACCAGATCGAAACAAAGGTCAAGTCAGAAATCGAGGAAGCTGTGGAATTCGCTCGCAACAGCCCATTCCCCGAACCAGAAGACTTATACGATGATATGTGGGCCACCCCCGTCTAGCAGCTCCTCTAAACACTCACAACAATAAGAGTTGAATAGCTAAATCATCTATGAATAGGCTATGGTTTCAGAGGACTGTATTCACCATTAAATAGCTCTTGTGCAAATAAAAGAACATTGCACTAAATAAGTAACATCCGGATAGCGATTTGAGTTTTCAAATGCTGATCGAACCGTTGATATGAGATCAATACCGAAAATGAAAACCGCGACCACTTTCCTAGTCGCTCTGTTTTCGCTCGCTCCAGTTTGTGTTCTATCTGGTGGCAATACGTTAGCGAAATCTGAAACCGTCAACCTCGCTAATAATTCCCTGGTAGAAGTAATAGGAGAGAATGCTGCTGTTCATATTCACGGAGTCGAAACCGATACATTAAAACTCAACGTAAAGATGAACAATGCTGAGTTCGTTGACTTCCACACCCAGATCCTGAAAGGTAACCCCGCTAGTCATTACTTGATTTCTGCCACTACAAGTACAGGTGGAATGACTACAGCCAACTCGCTAATAGAAATAGGACTCCCACGCAACACCAAACTCATCATACGCACTACCAACAAGCCCGTCATCGTAGACTCATCAATATTGAGTTACGCAGATATCTCAACTTCCAATGGTGAGATCCAAATCGCTAATTCATCAGGCGATTTCAACCTGAGTACAACAAACTCAGAAATAACCGTTCGATCTGTGACAGGTGAAGTAAACGCATCTACCACCAACGCACACGTATGGTTTGAAGGTGTGGTCGACAGGGGATCAAACTCTATCTCTACCACTAATGGTGATGTAGCCATACGACTAACAGAAGGTTCCAACGTTTCAGTATTAGGCGATACCCATAACGGCGATGTGACTATCAATGGAGATGAAAAATCAGTCATCAAAGACGGTGATGTCGCAACCTTCACTTATGGAACAGGAAATGAAACGGCGACTCTGGTGATAACAAATGGGCCTGGGGCGATTCATATAAATCCTGACTACATCTCCGTATTCGATGGAGACAGTTAATATCGCGGGCATGACATCACATAGCATCCCCTCAGAGCTTGAAGAGATACTTTCAAACAGCTTCTACATACGAACCACGCTCATTCGAAAAAACGGTATCCCGCGAACGATCGAGACAACGTTCGTTTGGGATGGCGGAGACAAGCTCATACTCTCCGGATACCCCGGTAAGCGCGATTGGGTTGCCAGTATTTCAAGAAACTCAAGCGTTACCGTCCACTCAGTAGAGTTTGAACCATGGTTCGACATTCCGGCAACAGCGTTAGTGATACGCAACCTAGATGACAAACTCCCTAGGGTCATTTCGTTCATCGAGCATTGGGCACTGAGACCTGGATTCCCTCGGGCGCGCTTCAAGTTCCTTCTGGGAGCGGTCAAAATAAACCGGGCCCTCAAGCTTCCCTGGTGGGGACCTTTCATGCTCGCCAAAAAAATCTTTAATGGAATGCCGTGCGTGGAAATTACTTTTACTGGAGAACCGGAAAGACGTGTCGATGGTGGACCACCTCCACTATCAGAGCCTCGAGAAGACCGGCCGTTTTAAAAACCAAAACGACCTCATCTTCTTAAGAACGTTCTGGAAGTCGGCCACTGATAGCCGATCCAACAATGTTGCGAACTTCCTCTGAAAAGTCCTCTGAACCTGACAACCAATTGAGGTAGTCCGGATCACCAATCACCACGTCGGAAAGTCGCTCTCCTCTATGTTTCCCAAAGTTAACCTGCGCATCTCCATCCTCACTCCAGGTGAACTTGCCTTCAGAATCTATAGCAGAGTCATCCAACCCTTTGGCCCATTTTGCGATTTCGTTTGGCTTCGTCGGCACATCTGAGGAAGCTTGCAGTTCACCTTTGAGAATCTCAAATACATCCCTTGCGCGCGTGGCCCCATCGTCTGAATCCGAATATATCCCACCAACAAATCTAGAGTAGGCTGAAATGAAATTCCTCGGTTCCAGACGGTGGAATACCGTCATCGCGTCCACTACAGCTCTACCGGTAACAATAAAGTCGACTCCGTTACGTTTGAACTCCGCCTGCAACAACGGAAGACCAAACCGCTCTATACCAAACCCTGCCAGATCACAGCCCTCAAGATGATCAGCCAATGATCGAGCATAAGCTCGGAATGCCGGTTTATCGACAACCGTAGAGTCTGAAATCCCATGTACCTGTGTAGCGCTGGCAGGGATAGAAATTCCTGGATTCACAATCACCGATTTCACATTTTCACTACCGTCAGGATCTACCCTCAAAACAGATAGCCGTACAATCCTCGCTATATCTGGTTTGAGCCCGGTAGATTGGATATCTAGTACAGCTAACGGACGCGAAAGCTCCAATGATCGTTCGAGCAATTATCTATAACCTTTCTTAAATTACAAAAACCTACGCTAACCGGTTTACGTCAAACAAGTTACGATAACTGATGGCGCGCCTAAAGCCAAAAAACAATTTCGTCGCTAGTATAGATATCCCGGATATCGCAAAGAACATGGAAACGAAACGGTAACCCGGGCGTCCAAAAGCCGAAGTGGCGGAATGGCAGACGCGAAGGTCTCAAAAACCTTTGGGGTAACACCCGTGTGGGTTCGACTCCCACCTTCGGCACCACTTTCAGCTTCGCTTCACTATGCGATCTGACATTTTCACCCTGGTAAATCAGACAACGGTTGAACCGCATGGTGGTCCTTTCGGATCATTACTTCTCTGGCGTAAAACTCGTTCGACCATTCGATAAGATTTTTCACTGCTTCATCGAATAGTATTTTCCCCTTTTCGGGAGTGGCTAAAACTGCCTCTCCACAAATCCCCGAATCGGTGTATTCACTAGTCCAAGATGTAACTGAAACCGGCCCTGCACTCCAAAGGTCGACCCACTGATAAGGCGAACTGTGCTTATGAAACTTAATCTCTTCATTCAGGGCTTTGTCCATTTGGATCAAACTTTTATCCAAATGCAACGCCACCGAGGTTTCGGCTTCGCCAGAGTGTGCACATCCTCCAGGTATTTGCGACTCACGCCAAGTTTTCATAAATTCTGGATCCGCAACAGTTAACCCCCACCAAGAGCTAAGTGCTACGTTGGCATCGGTTTCTATGTTGGCTCTTCTGCAGGCCAGATCGAGAGGTGGAATGTTAGACCCATGTCCGTTAATCACTATGATGCGACTGAAACCGTGATAAGCCAATGATTTCAAAATATCAACTATATAACGAATAAATGTTTCATAATGAATGGTTACCGAACCAGGAAAATCCATGACATGCGTGGTATAGCCATAAGCGACAGCCGGCATAAGTAGCAATCGATCTTGATGCTGCTCCGCAGCCGCTTTTGCCACTTCTGTAGCCGTCCATCGATCCATCTTCACAGGCAAATGCGGTCCATGCTGTTCCATTGTTCCAACCGGTAGCACGGGAATTAATCCTGCTTCAACCGCCTTATTCATTTCAGGCCAAGTCAAATCCTCATATCGCCACTTACCATTGATCGCCATGAAAAACTCCAATACTTATCTAAATCTTCAGCTACGCGTATAAACTCCCAAAGTTAGAACCGACTTTACATTGGTTTAGGTCAAGTCTCAAAAATCAAAGAGAAGGGGTATTCATCGTGTCAAGCACGCACCCACGGGTTGGATTCGTAGGGATCGGAAAGCTTGGAGGCCCAATGGCAAAACGGTTGGTTCAATCGGGTTTCGACCTGGTAGTTTTTGATACGGATGATTCAGCAACATCTCAATTCAAGGGGGAAAGCGTCTCCGTTGCCAAGTCATTAGATGAACTCACCCTGGAATGCGAAATCATCTGCCTGTGCCTACCAGGTCCAGTAGAAATGGAAAAGGTGATGTTCGGTCAGGGTGGTGTTGAAGCACATATACGCCCCGGCACCCTCTTAATTGATCACACGACCAACTCGCCTACCCTTGTACGACAAGTCGAAAAGCGATTAAAACTTCGAAAAGCTGCGATGGTCGATGCCCCTGTCAGTGGTGGAGTTGAGGGCGCGGCAAAAGGCTCCCTCACGACTCTGATAGGAGGAGACACAGTAGACTTCGAACGCTCACGGACGTTATTGGAATCCTTCTCAAATACCATGGTGCACGTCGGACCAATCGGTGCAGGCACAGTTGCCAAGCTCATGAATAATCTGGCGGCATTTGCACTCGACCAAGTCATCGCCGAATGCCTGACCATAGGGGAAAGTGCTGGCATCGAAGCCAATCGATTACTACACGCGTTGCAAGAAAGCGCAATTGGTAAAGGCGGGAATATACACGAGCGAATCCCAGACACTTTTATGAAAGGGGATTTTGAACCACGCTTCACCCTCAATGGTGCTCACAAAGACCTGCACCTCGCAGTTGAAATCGCAGATGAAGGTAAAGTGCCAGTCAAAATAGCTCGTAATGTTCTAGGCGAACTTGAAACGGCATTATCCATGGGTTTGGGTGACCGAGACGCCTCCATAGCCATGACACTACAGGAGGAACGATCTGGTATTCACATATCCAACAGATCCACTGAAAAATGATCACCACATAGATCTCTAAGACAATTAGACCTGGGTTTTCAAGTGCAAAAGTAATGGCTCCATATTTCGAAAACAGCTACAATGCCTCACAAAATCGGATTTGGCATTCTGGTAACTACAGGAGTTGAAACGAATGACGACCGCCACATCAGCGCGTACAGACGTCTCCCTCATCGCGCATTTACTGCGCAGGGCTGGATTTGGTGCAACACGCGATCAGATTGATGCATATACGGCCAAAGACTACGAAGAAATCGTAGAGGAACTGCTTCACCCCAAACAGGAAGAAGCTGAAGACCAAGACCTGATAGACCGTTATTTCATAGCCTCAGTCGAGGCGCGATCTGTCGGTCATGCGGACCCGCAATGGGCTTGGCGTCTGGCTACCAGCCAAAAACCTTTGGAAGAAAAAATAGCTCTGTTCTGGCACGGCCTACTCGCAGTTGGAGGTATCAAATTAGACCACGGGCTGGAGATGTTGACCGAGATTGAGCTGTTTAGACGCGTTGGACTTGGTAGCTTCCAAAACATACTAGTAGAAATCTCCCGAAATCCTGGAATGATGTACTGGCTCGACAACCAGAACAGTCACAAGGATGCGCCCAATGAAAACTATGGCAGGGAACTATTGGAATTGTTCTCAATGGGAATAGATGATCTTGGAGGAGGTGCATACACTGAGGATGACGTAAAAACTGCGGCCCGCGCTTTTACAGGCTGGGCCTCAAGGCCAACACCCCCACCCTTTTTCCTCGGGCCATTTCCGATGGAATTCAACTTCGACTCTTCAGATCACGACGACGACGAAAAAACCTTCCTAGGTGAGACCGGGAACTTCAATGGTGAGGACATCATTGAAATCATCGCAAAGCAGCGTGCCACAGCACGCTTTATAGCCTTTCGACTATATCTATTTTTCGTCGCAGATGAGCCAAATGAACCGGAAATCGAACACCTCGCTGATGTTTTCCAAGAAACCAACGGAGACATCAGATCTCTCCTGCGCTCAATATTCAACTCAGACCACTTTAAGTCAGAAGCAGTAAGATTCCGTAAGATCAAGAGTCCCACTGAACTGGTGTTCGGAACAGCAAGATTAACCGACCGTTTCGATATCCCAGATATGGAATCATCAGCATTAGCAAATCAAGCTCTCTTTATGGGACAACACCTTCTCAACCCACCCAGTGTAGAAGGTTGGCATGAGGGTGAGGAATGGGTCGATTCTGGGTCCCTTATAGAACGCATCAACTTCGCCTCGGGCGAAGTTGGACGCACCGACGCTCCAGGCATCCAACGGATGATCAAACATGTGAGAACTTCGAATGATCTGCTCGAGCCAGCGGAATTCGTCGAGGCCTGTCTCAATGCACTTGGATCCATAGACCTGGGAGATCGTTCCAAGTCAGTTCTCATCGACCACGCTGGTCAAAGTGGCTCATTCGCTTCCGATAAACCGGGAAGTGCCGAACGTACAGTTGAGATGCTCCAGCTTATCGTCTCCACTCCCGATTACCAGTATTGCTAAGAAACCATCAGGAAACTCAAAATGCCTAAAAACAACGGCCATCGGAATAAGAATCTCGTTGTCATCCAGCTCTCAGGTGGGAATGACTATCTCAATACGTTAGTCCCCTATCAAGATGGGCTTTACTACGACTTTCGCCCCAGTATGGGGCTCAAGGGTGACGATGTAATACCAATCGACGACAAATGTGCTTTCAACTCAAACATGGGGGCATTCAAGACATTATTCGACCAGGACAAAATGGCCGTCATGATGGGCATTGGCTATCCCGAACCCAACCGCTCACATTTCAGGTCCATGGACATATGGCACACGGCAGAGCCGTTCACAAGCTCCTCAGAAGGCTGGCTTGGTAAGGCCAACTCACTTATCGATCCTGATGGTAAAAATCCTGTGACAACCGTAAACTTCGGGCGCGGGTTGCCTCGGGCGCTCGCATCTCAAGGCGTCTCCGTAGCATCGGTTGGTGCACTCGAATCTTATGGACTCTACACTGGTCTCGCCGGCGCAAGTAATCGCGATGCAATGCTGGACACGGTCAGCAGAATCTACCAGCCAATGGCAGATGGCGGGTTCCCCTCACGACGAATCCTAGAAACAGGACGTGGAGCATTAGACGGGGCAGATCTCCTACGCGAAGCACCATCTAGTCATAAATCAAATGTCGAGTACCCTGAGGACAATCCAATTGCACAAAGCCTCAAAGGGATCGCCCAAGTCATGTCTGCGGAATTGGGTACACGAATCTACTACGCTGCTCATGGGAGCTTCGACACTCACACCAACGAACTAGTAAATCACGCACTACTTTGGGATCAACTGTCAAAAGCTGTCGAGTGCTTTTGGGCTGATGTACAGCAGCAAGGCAAGGGAGATGAAACCGTTATATGGATGTTCTCAGAATTCGGAAGGCGCATCGCTGACAATGGGACTGGGACAGACCATGGCTCTGGTGGTATAGCGTTTATGATAGGCGACTCCGTAAAGGGAGGCCTCTACGGGGACTACCCGAAGTTGGACCTATCAGAACAATTAGAAGGTGACGTACATTTCAATACAGATTTCAGACAGGTCTATTCCACCCTGCTCGAAGATGTACTTGGAATTGAATCCGAACCAGTCCTGAAACAAAAGTTCAACTCGATCGACCTGGTCAAAAACTAAAAAGGCATAACCGATCAGTTACAGGTAAAGATAATCTCAACATGAGCCTTAAAAACTTTTCATACAGCCATACCATAGGCATCGCATCGTTCCTTGGCCGGGGCTTCATGAACCCAGTCGATGTCCGACTGGACAGCGAGGGATTAGTGTACGTTCTGAGTCGTTCTAACGCGGGAAATCAGGATGTACGTGTCAGTGTCCAGACCCAAGACTCTGAATTCCTACACGAATTCGGGCGTTGGGGTACCGATCCAGGACAAACCACACAACCCTCTGCGATGGCCATAGACAGCGATGACCGTATTTATGTGACAGACGAATTCATGCACAATGTCACAGTATTTGATCGAGAAGGGCAATACATAGATCGCTGGGGTGAGTCAGGTACAGAAAACGGTCGATTCAACAGACCTTCTGGTATCGCCATCGATTCCGAAGGCAATTTGCATATTGTAGACCACCTCAATACGCGTATCCAAAAGCTGGCTCCAGACGGCACTTTTATCTCATCATTTGGGACATTCGGGACCGAGCCAGGTCAACTTAACTTTCCCTGGGGAATAGCGATAGACAAAGAAGATAGCATCTGGGTAGCCGATTGGCGCAACGACCGAGTCCAGAAATTTTCACGCGACGGAGACTTCATTAACAGCCTCGGATCCAGTGGAAAAAAAGACGGGCAATTTAGTAGGCCATCCGGAGTTCACGTTACTTCAGATGGCTCAATATTCGTTGCGGATTGGCGTAACGACCGTGTGCAAGCATTTACATCTGATGGCACCCATAATGAAACACTACTTGGAGACGCAACCCTTTCAAAATGGTGTCAGGAATTTCTAGATGTAAACCCTGAACAAGCAAGCTGGCGCGAAAATGCGGCCTTATTCGAAATGGAAAAACGTTTTTGGCGACCATCTGCAATTGAGAGCAACGACGATGGGCTTATCCTCATAGCTGATAGTTGTCGTCATCGGATACAGATTTATCAGCAAGAACGTGTACCGGCAATGAATTAATTCGCAGAATTAGCCATTCCAATACCTAAATCTCTATTAGCATCGTACCGCCATGTAATGTTTCAGGAAAAGACGAAACAGCGATGAAAGATATTCATGCAACCGGTTCACTGGTCCGTCGAATGAACTTACCGAACAACCTCATGCATGGGTTGAAGCCCTATAGATTTATCCAAGTAATATTTGCGTTATTAATCTTGCTAGGCACATTAGGCGGCTGTAACTCTCGTAATGACCAAATGAATACGAATTCTGCTAAGTCAAGTGAATCGTCGTCAGAAATGCTGAATCAGATCGAAGGTAAGTGGCTGATAACTCAGACCGACCGCCATTATTCAGTAGAAGATTTTCTGGCTATAGGATGGAAAAAGTCCAAACAACTTGAAGTAGAAACCCTGCCAGAATCGATTGACGCGTGGTATGGATTCTACATGCAGAAGGACATCGAACTAAGGTTTTATGACTCACACGAAGCCGCTCTAGCACATGGGGTGCCCCCTGCGCAGGAGACCATTAAAAAAGACGCCGGTGTGAGAATTGGGGCAGCAACAGTTTGGACTGTTAATATCGCCCTCTATGGAGCCTACGCGGTGGCAGGAAATGTCGTCATGATGTGCGAGCTAGAACTGGCCTCATGCGAAGCCCTGATCAATGCTATGGTGATCACAGAGTCAAATACTTCTTAGGTTCCCAAATTATTGTATTGGCAGTATATTGGCGTAAGCAGCTCGCTGAATTTTGTAAAAGCTTCTTACGGCAATCGGCCGCGCCGAACCGAATGACTATAAATTTAATTCTGACAATCAGGAGCACCAATCATGGAACTAGGACTTATGAACCGTGTCGCTGTAGTGACCGGAGGCAGTGAAGGAATCGGAAAAGCAGCTGCTTGCTCTCTTGCTGCAGAAGGAGCAAACGTAATTATTCTAGCGCGGACACAAAGCAAGTTGGATGCGGCCCTCCAAGAAATTAGATCGACTGCGGTAGGTAAAGTAGAGTCGATTAGTTGCGATGTGACGGATCAAGATGCTGTTACCAGGACTTTCAGCGACATCCTGAATAAATGGGGAAAGGTCGACATCCTCGTTAACAACGCTGGATCTGGTAACGCAAACAGTTTCGATGACCTTACGGACGTGATGCTAAATGATGATTTACGGCTCAAGGTTTTCGGGGCAGTTTTCTGCTCACAAGCAGTTCTTCCCAATATGAGGAAAGCCCAGTGGGGACGAATCATAAACATCACAACAGCTGCGGGTAAAGCAGCTGCGGGCTCAAGCGGGCCATCATCAATGTCGCGGGCAGCGGGCATTGCAATGACAAAGGCGATGTCTAAGGAGTATGCCGCCGATAACGTACTAGTTAACACGGTGTGTATAGGCTCAATAAAAAGTGGTCAGAATGATCGCAAATGGGAAGATACTGTCGTTGAAGGATCAAAGCTAACATTAGACGAATACTACGATAACAATGGCAAGAACATACCGTTAGGTCGAGTTGGAGAAGCGATAGAAGCCGGTGATTTGATTTGTTTCCTAGCCTCAGAAAAGGCTAGCTACATTTCCGGAACCGCAATCAACATCGATGGTGGAGCTGCGCCCGTAGTTTGACACATCCTAAAAAATGCGAGCCCTAGATTATTGCAAGCACTTCAGCGCGCTAAAAGAGCGATCAGGATCTGGGCGACAGGCGCCATAACAGGCTCTGGAGCAAGCCTATCTTTTATCCTTATGCATAACGCTCTGGCAGTTGATTTGATTTTTGAACTTTGGGAATTCGGAATAGCGATCATCAGTACATCTCTGATCATAACCGCCCTGACTTTAATTATCAGATCAAAAATTTATATCGCATTGCCTGTGGCTTACCTAACTCTATTAGTCCCAGTCGTTGGTGCGTTTTTTGGTTCGTCTGGTTCTGAGCCAGTATGGCAATTTGCCTTACTGGGTATGGTTGGCGGTTTTATATGGAGCACTCCTTTTGCCTTATGGTCATTTATAAAAAGCGGCTCGTAGCCTAACCAACTAATGATGTAACTCATGTTTATTGCGAACCCATTAGTTCATGAAACTCTGCGGATTCCATATCCCCACGATCGCGATAAATCTTGGCTAATATCGAGTGAGCCTCTCTAGCGCCTTGAGACCCCGGTTGCTTCTCGGTAGCAACTAAAAGATCAGCGATACCCTCTTCTTCATATCCGAGCAAAAACTTGGATGTGCCCTTCGCGTACCAGGCCTTTGCCCAATCATGTGTTTCATCTTCCGTGGCAATAACTTGCTCCGCTAGCCTTATTGCCGATTCGTATTCTCCAATGCTTGCAAGGGCTGTTGACGCAGTTCCAACTAAAGAGGGTATGCCTGGATTTATACGAGCTATTTTTTCGTATCGAATACGCACTTCATCCACGAATTCCTCACGCCCCCAACCCACCAAAGTCACAGAAGTCTTGGCTAATGCAAGTTGCGCCCCTATTTCATAAGGATTTCGAGCCTCTAAGGGCAACCACACATCGTGGGCTTTCAACATCAAGGTTATAGCTTGTTCCAATTGCCCATTTGCACGCGCTGCCCAAGCTTCATCAACATAGGTTTCATAAATCCTAAAAGCAATCTGCCGACGTTCAGGTGCTCGTCGGTTCGCCTCTAAAAATTGCTGCCCTGCTAATACAGGGTCATCTGATTGGGACACATCATAAACGGCTACAGTAGCGCTAATACGCCTAACGTCCCATCCTATAAAAGTAACCATTAAAAAAACTGACCCTATAATTGCAATTCCCGCTAAAACCCATCCTCTTCTGAATGGACCAGCCTCATTAGTTGTTCGATTGTCGACAACGCTAATCGGAATGGGTGAGCCTGTGTATTTGATCGACGCAAAACTCGCTACCAGGCCACCAAATACAGCGAAAGTTGGTAACAAGTCTGAGACTCTAGACACTCCTGTTTGCATCTCAATAATTTTCCCAAAAACCATTGATAAAAACACCGCTGCCAGAAGCGCCATTGGTTGTATCTCCGCATTTCGTCTCAAGCGTGTTATTAAATCGAACGCCATAATCAGAAATCCGTAACCAATAATTATCAGTGCCAAGAGACCCAGAAGACCAGTTGTAACCAATATATGAAGAAATATATTGTGAACACTGGGTTGGATCTCTAAAAATCCGATAGGTGACACCGCAATAGGATAGGAATGAACGAACATATCAGGTCCAAGACCATAAACCCGCCTAAGCTCCGTTTTTATTACAAACTCTTCCTGCGGCACAACCGGATCGTACAAAAGCTTCAATGCTGTCGACCAAATTCTTGACCTTGTGTAAAGACCACCTTCTTGACCTACAGAATCTTGGGCTCCGGTAATCGTCCCGATCTGATCACCAATAGAAAGAACCTTCGACACCGGATCAATTCCGGCCGAAGCAGGCCGTGCAGCAATTAGAAGTGCAATTAATGATCCTAAGGCCAAGATAGCCAACGTCCGAAGAAAACCTCGCCACCCATACGCTGATCCAAAAAGCAAAATAAGTGTCGACAAAGCCACTACGACACCTACATAAGACCCACGACCTCCACCAAGCCAGAGTGACGCTAATTGAAGTCCAAGTGCAACTGCAACCAAGAGACCAACATAACGAAAGTGACTTCTAATGACGCCTGCACTTATGGAGAGGGTCGCTGTTATTGTCAGGATAAGAAAAGCGGAAAAGTTAAGACTGTTACCAAAACTAGATGGACTCCTAGCGTACAGACCCTCCACAGTGGCCTGCCTGCCACCAAGCTCATCCCAACCAAAATGCTGGGCCAAGCCGTACAACGCGACCAAAGTCCCTCCGGTGCACAGTGCAATCAGTAGCAATTTCAAGTCGAATGAATTGCGAAATTTGAATGCAATTGCAAGAAAAACTATAACCAATGAAATCAAATCATAGAGATTGGTTCCAGTGAACTCTTCATAACCACCGAAAAAACTAACCAGTGGTAATGGAGATACCAAAGTTGAAATCGAAAATGCAATGACGAGTACGACCATACCAACAATCAGTACACGATCCGGTGCATAACGAGAAATTCTCAACACCTGAATCCGTGTGCCGTTTAATCGTTCAAATACACGATCTTTCCTGATAGCTGCAATAATCAAATTACCTGTGAAACCCAGAGTAATAATCATCGCAGCAAAATGCAGAATGAAGCTCTTGTATTCACCATATGCGTAATTCAACTCTGGCTGAAATGCGGGCATAGCCAAAGGCACAAGCAATACAACGCCAAGAGAGACAAATTTGATAACACTATCTAAGTTTCTCGACATCGCGAAAGTATCCATCTTCCTCCTATCTTGTGATCTTGTGTTGGTAAATTCATCATAAATTGTATTCCTACCCATATTGTCTAAATATTTTACAAATGCGAATGTTTGCATCTAAATCGAGATGTGAATACCTTTGCTCTGGAAAACACATTATGAAAGTGTTCTTCCCCTACACCGTCAGAGATCGCTTTAGCCTAGGAGATCAAAGGTTGCTCGATGAATTTAGTTTCGCCCTTTTCGGTGGTGGTCTAGCACTAGGCCTACGCCATGGTATCGATTGGGACCACATCGCAGCGATTTCCGACCTCACAAGCTCACAGCAGCAGCGATTACGCGGCCTCGTTATGGGAACGTTATACGCTTTAGGGCACGCCGCAGTAGTTATAGTTTTAGGCCTAATGGCCATATTGTTTGGCACAGTACTACCTGAATGGCTCGACCGCTATCTAGAAATTATAGTTGGCTTAACATTGCTGTTACTGAGCGCGTGGTTGATATGGACCATGGTGCGTTATAAAGGCAGAGTCATCCTTCGCAGTCGCTGGATGTTAATTTTTGAACTCCTGAGGAACGTTCACAACAAAATCCTAAAAAAATCAACAAGCCCAACCAAAGTCAAACAATATAGAGAATACAGTGCGCAAGCTTCAGTTTCGATTGGAGTCGTTCACGGAATCGGTGCGGAGACAGGGACTCAAGCGATCCTTCTCACCGCTACGGTAGGCGCTACTTCAACCCTGACAGGAAGTTTCTTGCTAATTGCATTTGTAGTTGGATTACTCTTATCAAACACAATCATAACAATCGCAGCCAGTTCAGGATTACTTGGAGGTGACCGTCATAGCAAATTACACCTGGGCTTGGGAATTTTCATTGCAGGTTTCAGCTTAATACTAGGATCCATGTTCGTTATGGGCAAAACACATAATCTGCCTAGTTTTTTCGCCTAACCCCGACTACACTGCTCGAACTCGAAACAAAATCTCATACCGGCTGATACCGATAACAAACTATTGCCGTAAGAACGGTCACCTATACAGGATTTCTATCAATGTCTAAAAAATACAAAGCAGCTATTGTCGGCTCTGGTTCCATTGGTCAAGCCCATATGCAGGGTTATGAAAGATTAGATAACGTTGACGTAGTAGCGGTGGTTGACCCATTAGAACCTGCACGCAAAATGTACATGGATAAGTACGGAATTCCAACTGGATATGCAACTGTAGAAGAAATGCTTGAGAAATCCGAACCCGATATCGTCAGTGTATGTGTTTGGCACTTGCTTCACGACACGATTACAGCAGAAGTTGCAATAGGACCATCGGTAAAAGGGATCATCTGCGAGAAACCTATGGCAATTGGAATGGGCAGAGCGGATGCAATGGTAGATGTTTGTGAGGCCAATGATGTCAAGTTGGCAATTTCTCACCAGCGACGGTTCACCCCAGGGTGGGAGAAAGCAAGAGAGCTCATAGCCGACAATGCAATCGGCATTCCTCTTCGTGCCGACCTACGAGTGAAAGAAGGTTTGGCCAATTGGGGCACTCACTCCATCGATGGGGCTCGTTACATCCTTGGTGACCCAATTGCCGAGTGGGTGATGGGATCTGTTGAAAGACGCACAAACAAATATGAGCGTGACACTGCTATCGAAGATGCTTGCATGGGTCTCGTCCACTTCGGGGGCAGCCTCCAGTTCTTCATACAATCAGATCTTTGGGATCGAAACTGCGATGCTGGAAAGTTCTTCATCCGTGGAACTGAAGGAATGCTACACGTCACCGAAACAGTCCTGAAAATGTTCAATGCCGAAACACAAGGATGGAAAAGCATTGATTTGGGCCTGAAAGAAGGGGATCAAGCTATAGGCGGCAATACCAACGCTGCACAAACAACAGAGTTGATCGAATGGATCGAAGGGGGTCCGGAAAGTAGAGGCTCTGGCCGAATCGCGCGAGACACAGTTGAAATAATGATGGCCATGTACGAGTCAGCTCGACGTCACATGACCATAAAACTGCCTTTAACAGAAAAAGACTATCCGCTAGAACTTATGATCAATGAAGGCAAACTGGCTCTCGAAGATGAAGAACGATATGACATTCGTGGGTTTCTCGACCGATCACAGATCGACGAAACTCGTTTTAAGCAACTCCTGGATGACGGGATCCCACATCACCAAGCCCTGCGCATCATACACGAGGAAATGGGAACCAAAGTAACCAGATAAGCGCCCTGTGCTTGACACTCTACGTCAAGTAGCGTCTGTGAACAATTAGACCGTGGCGAAACAAGCCGGTCTACCGATCATGCCGGCACCAACTGTTTCGTTACTTGACACATCGATCAATATAAAGCTTCCTGTTGCACGGTTATCAAGGTATTCATCAAAAATTAACGGCTCAGTAGTTTTCATACTGACCTGCCCAATTTCATTCATCACCAATTCATCACCCACATGCTGCCCGGATAAATTGTTGACATCAACCTTAAACTCGACACCTAAAATCAAGGCTCTTACGGTGTGAGTCGTATGTTTTATACGAACCATAACTCCAGCCTTTAAAGAGGTTTTATCAGTCATCCAACAAACGGTCGCTTCAAAGTGATTATCTATCCTAGGTTTTTCGTTTGTACTGCTAAACATGTCACCTCTAGAAATATCCAGGGCACCAGCTATACGAATTGTCACGGCATCAGACTCCGAGGCAGAACTGACCGCGCCATTAGGTCTCTCGATATCTGTGATTATTGTATTCACGCCCGAAGGCATGACAGCAATTTGTTGCCCAACTTCAATCTGACCACTCTCTATCGTGCCCGCATATCCACGATAATCGTGCAGTTCGTTGCTCAATGGTCGGATGACATATTGAACAGGCATACGAAAAGGCATATCTGCAATTTCATCATTAAATTGAACCTTCTCAAGATGACTAACGAGAGGATCATCGACGTACCATGGCATCCGTTTTGAAGAATGGACCACGTTATCACCATCTATGGCCGATATCGGAATGAAGTGATGAGATTTTATTTCTAGTTCGTTAAGTAAAGAATGTAGGTGATCTTGTATATGCCTGAATATATCTTCTCTGAAGTCAACCAAATCCATTTTGTTGATACAGAAGACAAAGTGTTTTATGCCGAGTAAGGCTCCAATCAAAGCATGTCTTCGTGTCTGCTCAACTACGCCATTACGAGCATCTACGATAATAAGAGCGATATCAGCAGTAGATGCCCCGGTAACCATGTTCCGTGTGTACTGAACATGCCCAGGAGTGTCAGCCAATATGAATTTCCTTTTCGGAGTCGAAAAATACCGATAAGCAACATCAATCGTGATGCCCTGTTCTCGTTCTGATCGAAGACCGTCAGTAAGTAAGGCAAGATTAAAATATTCAGATCTCTGCCGCCGACTGTGTTGTTCGGCAGAATCCAATACATCTTCATAAATCGCCTTGGAATCGTAGAGCAAGCGACCTATCAAGGTACTCTTCCCATCGTCTACAGACCCAGCAGTAGCAATTCGCAGCATATCCATCAAAAATAGCCTTCACGCTTGCGATCTTCCATCGCTGCATCTGATGTACGGTCATCCGCTCTACTGCCACCACGTTCTGACACACGTGTCGCAGCTATTTCCTCTATAACTTGTTCAAGAGTTTCAGCTTGAGATTTCACCCCCGCTGTGATCGTCATGTCACCCACTGTGCGAAATCTGATCTTCTCAGTGAAAATCTTCTCGCCTTGCTGCGGTTTTAGAAAATCTGAATATGCCATCAACAGGCCTTCACGCTGGAAAACTTCACGTTTATGAGCAAAATAAATGGAGGGGATCTCAATCTGCTGTTCCATTATGTACTGCCATATATCAAGTTCAGTCCAGTTAGAAAGAGGAAATACTCGAATGTGCTGTCCAACATTTATGAAACCGTTATAAAGATTCCAAAGTTCAGGTCGCTGATTCTTAGGATCCCATTGACCGAACTCATCCCGAAATGAATAGACCCGCTCTTTAGCACGGGCACGTTCCTCATCTCGTCTTGCGCCACCAAATACGGCGTCGAATTTTCCGTCGCTGATTGTATCTAGAAGAACCGGAGTCTGTAATTGATTACGCGATGCACCCGGGAGATTACTTGCTTGAACTCGACCAGACTCAAGAGCATCCGACACTGAACCCACCACTAGATCAATCCCGAATTTTGAAACCACTTTATCGCGATATTCAATCACTTCAGGGAAATTGTGCCCCGTATCGATATGAACGATCGGAAACGAAAGATTAGCGGGCTGAAGTGCTTTCGATGCAAGGTGAAGCATCACAATAGAATCTTTGCCACCTGAAAATAGAAGCATAGGTCGCTCAAACTCTGCAACCACTTCCCTAATTATGTGTACGGATTCCGATTCAAGTGAACCAAGTTGTTCAGATGTAAGCAAGGAGTTATCTGTGGGGACAAAATTATTCATAGATTAAGAAACCAACGTTGACAAACCATTACATTTTTATTTGTGAATGAATCAAAGAAATTTGGATTTTTAAGGCGTAGCGGTACCCAGTAAATAAACAGTTAGCACACGGACATCTCACTTCACGTAACCGATTAACCAAAACATAGGAATCACGTTAAGCGATAATTTGAGGTGTCGGGTTCAGCTTTAGGTCAACAAGCAGCTTTCGTACTAGTATGACACGTAAAAAATGCCACGTGGGTGTGCCGATGAGTTGAACGGAAGTTACGTTTTTCGTGGGTAACCATTCGCAATTTAACCTTTAACCCCATAATGCAGCCAGTTAACATCTGATGACACTTCAATTTTGCACCTGCGGCATCACTTCAGCAAGAGGGCACAATACTCATTGAAAGATCAACGCATCTTCGCCCAATCAAAAACTGAAACCAAAAAAGATTCCATGAATAAACTTATAATCCTACCGAGGCACTAGAAATTTTATGCCCTTTCTCATCTTTATCATAAGGTTTATAAAACCTAATACCCGTAGATACTAAATTATCCGCAAAGAAGCTAATCACCCTTTGATTTAAACCAATCCACTGTAGTTTTCAAACCATCCTCAAGAAGTGTCTTGGATCTCCAACCAAGTTGGTGGTCCGCCCTTCTAGCGTCTAATGAGATTCTATGTATGTCACCCGGCCGAGGTGGTGCATGCTCAGGCAACTTTATGTAACCACAATAACCAGCAAGAACTTCAAAGATTTTATTGGTGCTAGTACCTACACCGGTACCGATATTAAACGGACCTGAACAATCATTTTCAGAGGCCAGTAAAATCGCATCTACAACATCGCCAACATAAACATAATCACGTTCATCATTCCCATCCCCAAAAATATTGGGTGATCGTCCTTCAAGCATGGCTTTCGTAAATATGGCAACTACGCCTGCTTCACCTCGTGACTCTTGCCGAGGTCCATATACATTTGCCAAACGCAAAATGGAGTAACGAATGCCGCACAATTTTTCATAAACGGGCAAGTATGTTTCAACAGCAAGCTTTGATGCTCCGTACGGAGACAATGGCCGCAGCGGAGTGGATTCGTCCACAGGAATAATGTTTGGCTGTCCGTACGCTGTACCACCTGATGTCACATAAATAACACGAACATTCTCGATTTCCGATACTCTAATACCCTCTAACAAATTAATCGCACCACCTAAGTTCACATCCGCGTCCATCTGAGGTTCACGCACAGAAACAGAAACACTGATCTGAGCCGCAAGATGCAAGACTAGTTCAGGCTGAATTTCCGCTATTACTGTTTGAGCTTCGTCAGATCGTATATCTATTAATCGCAAATCAAAATTTTCCGGTAGATTCTCACGCTTTCCGGAAGAAAGATCGTCGATTCCAGTCACATTAAACCCATCAGCCAGTAAACGATCACACAGGTGCGAACCTATGAATCCTGCGGCGCCTGTAACTATGGCAGATTTCTTTGATATAACAAAAGTTCCTTATGCATATGGATAGTTATCAACTTGTTAAACAATCGTACGTGGAGCGACAAGTTTCGCTGGTCATGGATGTGCATCAGTTCGAATCCAATACACCCGGTACAAAGCTTTACGTAGATTCCATTGAATAAAACCCTTCGTACTTTACTTCGAAATACCTATTAATATCTACAGACTCCAGCCGGGTTCGGTATGTTTGACCTACATCGACTACGGGAAACAATCGAGGAAAATTTTATCCGGATCGATCTAAGATCGTAAATCGTGAATCTTTCGAAGATTTTTTCATATTTCTTACATGTTCCTTCCAACTTAACGAGCCTGTAGACCGTATATCATTGCAAATAACGAGTTCAAGCTTGAAAAACGTGGCAACCTAATGACCTATCTGCTACTGAAGGCTGAATCTGACACTATTGAATACTGAATCTACAATTGTAGGAATTATTGGTCTTGGTTACGTAGGTCAACCGACAGTAGCCGCTTTTCTTAAATGCGGCTACACCGTGATTGGGATTGAATCTGATTCAGCTAAAGTCCGTCAACTTAACAACGGCAAAGGATTCGTTCACGAACCTGGTGTTGCTGAACAATTCAAAATCAGTAAATCGCGGCTAACTATCTCGACCGATCATTCGCTTCTCCGCAAAGCCGATGCCATCGTGATCACTGTCGGCACCCCGTTGAACCAAAATGGAACAGCTGATCTAAGTTCAGTTGAAACCATGGCTACAGCATTGGCAGAAATCCTCCACAACGGGCAGCTGATCATGTTGAGGTCTACTGTGCCACCAGGGACTACTAGGCGATTAGGTCATGCGATAGAGGAAATTTCTGACCTAAAACAGGGAGAGGATTTCCACCTAGCATTCGCACCAGAACGTACCGTCGAAGGTATTGCTATGCAAGAATTGTTCAGCCTACCCAGTATCATCGGCGGGATAGACGAACGTGCAACAGAACTTGCTGAAAATCTTCTCAAACCGTTTACTACAACATTGGTACGCGTCGATTCGCCGGAGACGGCTGAACTTTGCAAACTGGCAGATAACGCATATCGAGCGGTCAACATCGCATTCGCAAATGAATTTGGTCAGATTTGTGAAGCGGCCGGTACAAATGCATACGCTGTTGTAGCAGCTGTTAGCAACGCATACCCGAGAACAAATTTATTTCGTCCGGGATTAGGAGCAAATGGGCCATGCCTATCCAAAGACCCCAGTATCTTGGCAAGTTTTGCTAAAAACATCGGAATCAATTCCCAGATCATTCGCTCTTCTATTGCAATAAACATCGCGTCGACCCGCCGAGTCAGCCGCGAAGTCACTGAATTTATTAGATCGCATTCTAACGCTACCTTGAACGTTGCGGTATTGGGGATGGCATTCAAAGGTAATCCGGAAACCGACGACACGAGAAACTCCCCAGCAGTAGACGTCCTGACTGAACTGGAAGAAATAGACGATAAACTTGGAACTATCACCTGTTATGACCCTGTCGTAACAAGACTTAATGACCACACGATGACAACTTCGATAGACCACGTACTGTCTGACGCTAACATAGTTCTAATACTCAATGACCATGTCAGTCTAAATAGCCTACCAGTGACTCGAGTGATGGAATTATGTTCCAAACCATTATTGATCGTTGATCCATGGCACAACATTGTCATAGACACCGATCTGCCCAACTACGTAACTATCAAGCAATTCGGTAAGGGTAAATGAGAGTTCTCCTAACTGGTGCTGCGGGGTTCATTGGGCTCCGTGTTTTGGATGCCCTTGTGAACGATGGACATACAATTGTCGCAGTCGACGATCATTCTCGAGGAGTTCAAGACAGCGATTACAAACACTTAGTTTCAAACCCCTGCGTCGATCATCTAGTACTCAATTTAGTAGAGCGTGAATCATGGAACTCTCTCGTAGGTCACTTCGACAGAGTAATCCATTTGGCGGCAATCAACGGTACGAAGCATTTTTATGACCGACCTTTAGACGTGATGTCAGTCAACACTCGCACTGTTGCCAATCTAATTGACTGGCACCGCGAAACTAAATCAACAGCTCGAATCGTGTTCACGTCATCTAGCGAGGTCTATGCTGGAGTTAGTAATATCCGGATTCCTACACCCGAATCCGTACCAGTTGGAGTCAATAATATCGAAAACCCTCGCTGGAGCTATGCAATCAGCAAAATTGCTGGAGAAGCTCTTATACGAGGATATCATTCTCAATATGACGCAACTTTCACGATAATCCGGCCCCACAATGTGTATGGCCCGCGAATGGGTAAGGATCACGTCATTCCTGAATTTATTCAACGAATTGAATCAAATGAAACTCCGTTTAAGATTTTCGGAGGAAACAATACCCGAGCTTTTTGTTTCGTGGACGATTTTGTCGACGGACTAATCCGAGTAACAAAGTGCACTCAAACAGAAAACATCACAATTAACCTCGGAAATAACTATGAAGAAATATCGATCGAAGATCTAGCAACACGATTATTCGCTCTCGCAGGAGTGTCGCCTCCAATCAAAGTAGAATCCGCTCCCCTGGGAAGTGCACTACGCAGATGCCCTGACCTTTCCATCGCAAAAGATCTAATCGGGTTCTCACCCACCACATCTTTGAACGAAGGATTGAGAATTACCTACAATTGGTATACCGGATAGTCTGTCAACTAATCTCTTGGTAAAGAGAATTGCACTAAACTATTCAGTTTGATGATCCAAGAACAACGAACTCTAGACCACTTGAAGCTAAATCCTGTAGGTCAAGAATTCCTCGGGTATCTATTACATAAGGCTGCGAACCCGAGGATCGTATTTTGGACCATTCGATTGCCGCGTAAGTAGCCTCTGCATTCAATGCTACAACCGCCTTTGCGCCTGAAAGAACAGTACACAAGTCATTGGATGCTTCAAGATCTGGCTCCACTTCCATGGCCTCATCAACCGCCAAAAGGTCATGTCCAATCACCGATGCACCCTGTTCACGGAGGGCCCGATAAAGCTTGATCGACAACGAATGACGAACATCATTAGTACCTTCTTTGAATGCCAGGCCAAGTAGCGCAATACGCTTTTGGTACAAAGTAGGTCCAATCGCAGCCACAATCTTATTCATAACTTCGCGCAGTTGTAATTCGTTACGTTGAAGAACACCGTTAAACATCACAGCGTCATAGGAGTTCTCACCCGCAACGGTGATAAGTGCACGTAAATCTTTATCAAGGCATGGACCGCCGAATCCAATTCCTGGCTGTAAGTAGCCAGGACCTATACGTGGATCCAAAGCCAGCCCGTTGACAATGTCGCCGATATTTCCTCCGACCTTCTCAGATATACCTGCGATCTCGTTGATGAAGGAAATACGAGTGGCCAAGTAAGCATTTGCGGCGTATTTCGTAAGCTGGGCCGAAATTATATCGGTCTCTATGTACGGAATCTCTCGGCTAGAATCGATCCACGGCACATCAACAACAGTAACCCCAGCAAGCAGCGGTTTGTAAATTTCGTTAAGTATCGCCTTCGCTCTCTTAGATGCCGAACCAACGATAATTCGAGATGGAGCGAAGAAGTCAACAAGCCCACTACCCTCCCTCAAAAATTCCGGATTTGAAACTACGTCAAAGTCTTCACCCTCAGTGAGTTTTTGCGAAAGTATGTCGACCAAAATATTCAATGTTCCAACCGGAACCGTACTTTTCACAACTATTACTGTGTACTTCGTTATTTCATCACGCAGATGCTCAGCGACGGATATCACTGCTGATAAATCGGCAGCACCATCCGACAGTGAGGGAGTTCCGACAGCGATGAACAGCACCTCAGATTCTCGTACCACTTCGCCCTGGTCATCGATAAAAGTAATATGACCCTTAGCGTTCAACTCTTCAAGAATTGGCTCAAGTCCCTCTTCGTAAACTGGCGATTTGCCCTCACACAGCATGGCAAGACGTTTTTGATTCAGATCCATTGAAATCACTTTGTGACCAAGCGAAGCCAGTCCGACTCCTGTCACAAGACCAACATACCCCGCACCGCCAATTACACCGATATCTGTCAAAGATAGTTCCTTTTCCGCGAGGTTTCCATAATACTTTTCAAAGTTTTTCTAACAGGCGCACTACTAGTATCCGTACATTCACAATTGATCACACTAAAGGCCCCAATATCTAAAACCTAAGTCATCAAATTGTGTAGATGAAGTGTTTCCTGTTAAATCAACAAACACACCATCAGGTTCGACCAGATCGGCAATGTCGTCGATAGAACTCAAAAACTCAGAATGACCTACTGCTAGAACAACAACATCATACTTCGATGCTCCACATATCGGATTTCGATTTATGTCAGACTTGGCTCCATACGGATCGTAAACCCTCACTGAAGCGAATCTCGAAGAAAGAGTTTCAGCTAAATGCCTCGCTTTGCTATTCCTAAAATCAGCGACATCACTCTTAAACGTCTGCCCCAGCACTAACACCGAAGAGGAATCTTCATCTCTATCAACAGACGCTATCAATTCCATAATCTTGTTGACAACATCCTCAACCATACGTTCATTTACACCGCGCCCTGCCAAAATCACATTTGCTTCGTAACCAATCTTTTGAGCAGCATAAGTCAAATAGTATGGATCAACAGGAATACAGTGTCCCCCAACAAGTCCAGGTTGATACTTATGAAAGTTCCATTTAGTTCCCGCTGCACCAAACACATCTGAGGAATTTATCCCCATACGATCAAAAATCATCGCAGTTTCGTTAAACAGTGCAATATTGAGATCTCGCTGAACATTCTCAATGACCTTCGAAGCCTCAGCCGTCTTAATATTAGGGACCATGTGAACCCCTGATTTTGCAATCTTAGAATACACATCTTTCACGACCCGAGCTGCTGTTTCGGTTTGTCCGGCAACTACTTTTATTACGGTCTCTAGGGTATGTTCGGTGTCGCCAAAATTTGTACGTTCAGGTGAGTAACCTAGCAAAAATCCTTCGCCAGATTTTAACCGAGATTCTCTTTCAATAATTGGTCCGCAAAAATCCTCTGTACAACCTGGGTATGTGGTTGATTCAAACACAATAATTGGCACCTGACGCTCAGGAGATCTATACCGCAAACCTCTACCGATCATGGCACTAGCCGATTCAAGAAATTTCAACTCCGGTTGATACTCGGCCGTAATGGGAGTCGGGACGCTGACTACTATAAAACTTGCTTCAGCTACACAACTATCGTCATAAGTAAGCTTTAATTTCGAAGATTTAATTGAGTCATAGTCAACCTCAAGATTACGATCCTTTCCACAACGAAGCTCCTCTATACGAGATGCATCATTATCGAAGCCGGTGGTGTGCAACTTAGCCGCAAACGCCAGTGCAAGTGGCAGACCAACATAGCCCAATCCAACGACTGTTACATCACTCGGAGTCTTCAAAAAATAATCCTTATTATCACTAGTCAACCAATACCGTAACTACAACGATATTTTTCGAGCCCAGTCACGATTCTCCATGTACCAATCAACTACAGAAGCTACGCCCTGTTTTAGATCAACCCTTGGTTCCCATCCCAGTAACTCACGTGCCCGGCTAATATTCGCCCAAGTAGCCATTACATCGGTCGGCAGGAACGGATGATATTCGATAATAGCAGTCTTACCCACAGCAACTTCAATTTCCTCTATCACCTTATTGAGCTCAACAGGCCTATCGGAACCGAGATTGATCGTCTCAAAACCACGCGCCCTAGCAACAGCCGCAACCACACCTCTCGCAACATCGTCAACATGTGTGAAATCTCGCTGCTGTGTCCCGTCACCGTTCATTTGCAACGGTTCACCTTCGACAATCCAACGCACGAATCTGAATAGACTCATGTCTGGTCGACCCGAAGGGCCGTAAACTGTGAAGAACCTAAATACGGTCACATCGAAATCAAACAAATAGTTGTACAAATTACAAAGGTCTTCAGCCGCCTTTTTCGACGTGGCATAAGGTGATAGTAGTGAATCGATCACAGCATCTTCGGAAAACGGCATCTGATTCTTACCATATACACTGGATGTCGACGCTAGCAAAAACCGCGAAACACCGGTTTCTTTACAAGCTTCAAGAAGGTTTAATGTGCCTATTACATTCGTGTCGTAATAAGCTAAAGGATTGTCTACAGACTGCCGGACTCCCGCCCTAGCTGCAAGATTTATCACGGCATCAGGTTTGAAATTTCCAACCAAACTTCCGACCGTCGCCCGATTTATAATGTCACCATTCACCCAGTCAACACCGTTTTCCGCCAAAAAGTTGTTGACACGCCAATTCTTCATGCGAACGTCGTAAGCATCGCTCAGATTGTCGATACCTAAAATTTCATGACCGTGTTCGACGAGAAGTGATGCAACACGTGATCCGATAAACCCAGCGCAACCCGTTAAAATAATCTTCAAGCAAAAATCCTGACGTGCAACAACAATAGATTAGCAATCTATCGTAAACTCAAGAAATAGACACGAAGGTGACTGCTCACCAATGCCAAGTTATAGTTTAGGCTACATTCCCATTGCTGAACCACTACCAATCAACTACCAACCTCGAATCGTGCGTAACCATTCGGTAATGATTCCCCGGTCACTCTTTCGCCCGTTCAACAGCGTGAAAGTAATGTTTTTCCAAAATTTTCACAATAGATATCGATACTGTTCGGATGACAGAAGAAACAAGAGTATTGATAACTGACGTTAGTGGACTTACAGGATCTAATCTAGTGAGGCGCTGTGTATCCGAGCCTTTAACTCCATACACTGTTTAGTATGGGAAAAATTCAATAAGCTTCAACAGAGCCACCACGCCAATAAAAGACTTGACAGATCGGACTTCCATCTGATTTGGCATTCGAGCAGCGAGACCAAATCCAATCATCCACTGTGCGGCAATGACGAATGGTACGAGCAAAACCCACAAGTAGCAAAGAATACCTAAATATAAAACTATCTAACCCGCCAAATCATTTGAAAATCGACCTTCCAAGACAATCATGCCCAGATTACAGCTGATACCAATTCTCAGATACTAAATGGTAACGCTATCGGAAACAGATCGAAATCCTGCGCGATTTTCTAAATCAATCAACAAACTGGCTGTAAAGATACGAGTATTCTTTACGGGATAACCTCCAAATAAATCGAAATAGTTACAGATCAATGTCACTAAAAGCTGTCGTACAAAGAGTATTCTCACTCATCCCGCGCAAGCCTCGGCTAGTATTTTCCTTGCTGGTTCAAGCGATTCTCCCAATAGCCTCGCTATACATAGCATTGCTACTCAGACTCGATCTAGACGAAGGGCGAATTGCTTATTCAGCGTTCATAACATGGGCACCAGTGTTGGTTGGATTAAGACTCATCGCTCTGACCTATTTCCAGGCACACACCGGTCTCTGGCGCTATGTTTCAATGCCTGACCTGATAGGTGTAACAAAGGCAGCCACGGCAGCCACCATCATTTTCACAATTATCGGTCTTATTCTGATTGATCCGTTTGAAATACCAAGAAGCGTTTATTTGATTGAATGGGGCGCATACATCTTCCTCGCTGGGGGACTACGAGTTGCCGTTCGCATAGGGCGAGAACGTATCAAAGACAACAGCAGTGAGCAGATGCCAAAACGCAGGGTTATTGTCATCGGCGCTGGTGACGCGGGTGCTGCCTTTTGTGCTCAGCTCAAATCTACGCCAGAGTTTCGTCTAGAGCCTGTCGCGATTTTAGACGATGCTCCATCGAAAATCGGTCAAAGCCTTATAGGTACGCCAGTAACAGGCAGAATCGATACTCTATCCGAAGCGGTGGAAAAATTTCGAGCCGATCTGGTGGTCATCGCCATACCAGCCGCAACAAGCGAACAGAGGACACGCATTATCGACATATGTCGCCGATCACACATCGAATTCAGAATCCTTCCTGGAACTAACGAACTTCTAGAAGGTAATGTTTCGATTTCCAAATTACGGCGCGTGGACGTCACCGATCTACTTGGAAGAGACGAAACACATCTCGATGAAGATACACTTCACCAAACTTTCACCGGCAAAACAGTCATGATCACTGGTGGTGCCGGGACAATCGGATCAGAGCTGGCCAGACGTGTCATCGCCTTTCGACCGTCCAAGCTAATTCTTATAGATAGAGCAGAAAACCCACTCGTATTACTCGAATATGAATTGAAGTCTTTTCTAACAAAAGACAGGCAAGAAGCCATCGAACTGATAGCTCAGATAGCCGATGTCACCGATCCAGTGTCTATCCGAACCATAATGAGTACACACCGCGTTAACATCGTCTTGCATGCCGCCGCCCACAAGCACGTTTACCTAATGGAAGAAGCACCGGCCGAAGCTGTGATCAACAATGTCGGTGGAGTCCTGAACGTCGCCCGGGCCGCAGGAGAATGTGGAGCTTCAACATTCGTACTCGTATCAACCGATAAGGCAGTAGCTCCAACTAGCGTAATGGGTGCAACAAAACGCATGGCAGAACTAGCAATTCGAGAGCTGGGTGCCGACAATAGCACCCACTTTGCCGCCGTTCGATTCGGTAATGTACTCGGTAGCAACGCCAGCGTCGTTCCTATATTCCAACAGCAAATCGAATTTGGTGGGCCTATAACCGTTACTCATCCAAAAGCTGAGCGATATTTTATGACGGCTCACGAGGCAGCGGGTCTAATTCTTATGGCAGCAGCGATCGGAGACAACCAGGAAATATACCTCCTAGACATGGGCGTCCCTGTCAATATTGATTCACTCGCTCGAACAATGATTGAACTATCTGGAATGGTTCCTGACAAAGACATAGCGATCGAATACACAGGACTGAAAAGTGGAGAAAAGCTATCAGAAACTCTCTCGTCATCTTCAGAGGATCTACGTTCCACTTCCAATCAGAAACTAATGCTTGTTCACTCCACCGGTCCTGCAGCCTCAAATCTTAAGCAGTTCGACGATTTCATCGCTTCAGCTCGTAAACTCAGCGATGCCGAAGTGAAAGAACGCATCCGCCGTATCGTTTCTGACTACACTATCGATGGTTATGGCCCTTAAAACTCTTCGGGCTAAATATCTCACCAATCGACGAGTATTCGAATCCGAGTAATCGAGCGGCCTCACTGCCATCATGTGAGGATCCGTTAAGAAGTGATTCGACATTGATCGGCGGTTTCCACCGCGTCACTCCAGTCAACCACCACGCCAGCTGCAATGGGACGGCGAATAGCAATCCCGGTATCGTCAACAAAGGCTTCTTGAACCCCCCGCTCTCGCACACCGAGCGTACGAAATCCCCCGTCGACATAGTCGGTCCCGCCACCGTATACGTACAACCTGACTGGCCGATGAGTGCAGCTTGAATCATAGCTCGAGCCAAATCGGTCGACCACAACGGGCTGATCATGCGTGAAGGCGCTGGGAGCACCTTTAATGACCCATCAAGTATTCGATCAATAATTAGACCTGCTCTTCCAGCCTCCGCGCCGAAGACCGTTGCCGGTCGGACAATTACAGCTTTGAGTCCATTATCCACAGCTTCTAAAACTCGTTCTTCAGCCCTAGATTTGCTCGATGCATAGTCATCTTTCAGATCGCCAGATCGAAAGCCCTCGACATTTACGGTTGATACATGAACCAACTTGGCTCCGATAGCACAGGCAGCCAGAATAGCGTTCTCGGTCCCCGAAACATTAACCTTTTCAAACTCCGCGTAATCGGTTGCAGATCCATGAACAGCTGCCGCGACGTGAAAAATAACATCACAACCGTCAGCCGCTGATACCATTGAAGTCGCATCAAGAATATCGCCAGATATAGGGCCAACCCCCAGAGGAAATTCGATTTCCTCTGCAGATCGCGAATAAGCAGTAACACGCACTCCTCTAGCGGCAAGTTCGCTGCACAATGGAGTACCGACTAGTCCAGTCGCACCAGTGACAAAAGCACGCTTGAAGCTTTTAGAGGGGTTTGTAACCATGATTTATGAAAATTACAACTGTTAGTTCAACTATAGTTATTCAAGCTTCTCAAAAAGTCATCCGTCTGAATAAGAATATCGTAATCACTCAGGACATATAGCTTGGCCAAACGTACATTCGATCTCGTGTTAAGCATCATAGGGTTGATAGTTTTTTCACCATTATTGCTCATAACAGGGCTGATAATTTTTCTCACCCTGGGATGGCCAGTGCTTTATACGCCAAAACGAACCGGTAGGGCACAAACACTATTTACCATGCGAAAATTCCGCAGTATGAAAATCACGGCAGGACCAACATCGCACCACTCCTCTGACGATGATCCAAGAATAACAAAAGTTGGTCGAATAATACGAACATTAAAACTTGATGAACTCCCGCAACTCTGGAACATCGTAAAAGGCGATATGAGCTTCGTAGGTCCTCGTCCGGAATCTCCTGACTATACTAAGCTCTATACCGATGAGCAAAAAATCATACTCGACCTTCGCCCAGGTATAACCGACTTTGCATCCATCGAGTTCGTCGATCTTGGGACCCTCCTCAAAGGCGACGATCCAGACAAACTATATTTTGAAAAGGTCTGGAATAGAAAAATGGAATTAAGAATGAAGTATGTTCACGAGCGTTCATTCTTTGTCGATTTGAAACTTATATTTCTGACATTTGCTGCGGTATTAAACCGCAGGTAATTCCACGTTGCTCTTTTACATCGGCAATATCTGATATTAACTCAATACATAGCGCGCAAATACAAACATGAACAATCACCCAGTTACATTAATCGCCGGAATCACTGGTCGAGATGGATCTTGTCTTTCGGAGCTATTGCTAAGGAAGAAGTATGAAATTTATGATCTCTACCAAGATACACACACCTGATCGAAGCCTAGGCTACCACTGTCACAATCTCCCAGATGGAAAGGAGGTCACCAATATAATCCCCGCAATGGAACCGGATAAGATATACCAACTCACAGCCCAATCCCATGTCGCAGTCAACTTCGATTCACCCGGATACGCCTGTACAATCAAGGGCTTGGGCACAACCACGATTCTTAAATCTCTCATCGAAATATTTAGGTATCCCCATTTTTAATTTTGAAGGAACAATCTGTGGGCTCTCTTGATAAAAAATTCCTCGTTACCGGTGGAAACGGCTTCTTGGGTAAAAAAGTAGTCAAAGAACTCAAAAGAGCGGGATACACAAATATATTCGTGCCAAGAAGTGCTGAATACAATCTCAAAGACCCTTTTCTCACTCAGAAACTTCTTTGTGATCACCCAGCTGATCAAGTAATTCATTTGGCTGCGAAAGCCGGCGGCATAGGAGCTAACAGAGAATCTCCGGGAGAGTACTTCTACGACAATGCCCTAATGGGCATTCACATCATAGAAGAATGTCGCAAAGCGAAGATCAAAAAGCTCGTCCTTATTGGGACAATCTGTTCTTACCCGAAGTTCACTCCCGGTCCATTCAAAGAGCAAGATCTATGGGATGGCTACCCGGAGGAGACCAACGCTCCATACGGGCTCGCCAAAAAGATGCAACTGGTCCAAGCGCAAGCGTATCGAGATCAGTTCGGAATGAACATCATCTACTTGATGCCCACAAATCTGTACGGACCAGGGGATAATTTCAAAACAGAAAATTCTCATGTGATCCCGGCGCTAATCAGGAAGTTTTCCGATGGTAAGAAAAATAACATAGACACAGTTGAAATCTGGGGATCAGGAACTGCCACAAGAGAGTTCCTTTACGCCGATGATGCGGCTCGCGGTATTTTGCTGGCAACCGAAAACTACGACGGCAGAGACCCCATTAATCTAGGATCAGGAAAAGAGATATCCATTATCGATCTCGCTAACTTGATCTCGGAGCTCGTCGGTTTCACCGGTGAAATCGTGCTCAACACGAATATGCCAGACGGACAACCCAAACGATCGCTCGACGTTACAAAAGCTTCCCAACTATTTGGATTCAAAGCTGAAACTAACCTCAGGGCTGGTCTACTCAAGACAATCGAATATTGGAACAGGACATCTGGCGTCCTCGCTTAGTAGCTCCAACCGTATAAATAACCATGAGCATGGGTTAGTTTGTAAACATATATCGTTGAATATCTTTCTGGTGCAACAAACTGCTCAGCCAGAACATGCTGGCATTTTCAACCCGAACAATGAGTTGATCAACCAGCCTGCAAAAAATCCACAGCGCCTGGCTAGCCATTTTCGTTTTACATGAGAACCTAACAATAGATGAGTACGAAGCCACTAGGAAAGTACATAGACAAAATAGTACAAATAATCAGTCCGAGATACATGGAACCGATTGGTTACTGATCGTCCAGATAGCTCTAGGCGCCTCTGGTAAAAATCTGCCAAGTCTTTGATAGACATTTTCGCTGTACCAACTGATCCGTAGAAATCCTCTCGACGGCGTCTCCAACCTGGATGCTTGTCGTAATCAAACGGTTCGATATTGACATTAAATATTAATGCTCCACCCGGTCTAAGCATCATGACAGCATAATCTAATACATCAAAATGCTCGCAGTATTCGTTGTTTTCACCAAACGTACTCTGAGGATTATCTATCACCAAAAGGTCGGCTGAATTTCTGTTCTCCGGAAATTTAATGAATTCGATCGAATTGACATTCCTCACGACTGCCGAAGAGAGATTTCTGCGAAGATCAGGCAAATGAAATGCATCGATCTCCCATGCCTCAAGGGACGAAATTCTGTGATAGTAATCGAGAGTGTGCCAGTCGCCTTGGCGCGCAAAAATTTCAACAGCATGAGCTTCGGATAGCCGGAATCCCGAATCCTCAAGTTTGTCACAAATTTCTGCCATACCAGGACCCTTAGTCATTTGTCGTCCTGTGATATTCAAATAATTCGCTATGAGTTAACCTATCAAGGAATTGCCAAGCGAGAACCCATGTCAATTATTTATACTGATTAATACTTGATAATGAGAAAGTGTCTGCTTTCAATTCACTCGACTATAGCAAAAGACTCCATCAATAAATATGAAAATCCTAGCTGTCGGCGCTCATGCTGATGACATAGAAATAGCGGCCGGTGGCATTCTCAGTGACGCGTCTGATGCTGGACACGAAGTGTACATGTGCATCACTACAGTCTCAGGCTACGATGATCTTCAGGGAAACTTAGCCCGAGGGAATGACATAGCGCGAGCGGAAGCTGAAGATGCAGCCAAAATTCTAGGTGCCAAAGAATTGATCACATTGACATTCCAGACCCGTGAGATGCCATACAACGGCGCCAGCGTCACTGAAATTGAAAGGCAAATTAACAAAATCAAACCTGATATTATTCTTGGACACTGGCCGCACGATACCCATCAAGACCATCGTGCTGCAGCGCTATCCACGATAACCGCAGCAAGGCGACACAATAAGGTCTTGATGTTTGAACCATTCACCCCTTCAGGTCGATCCTACGAGGCTTTTAGGGGACAGGCCTACTTTTCAGTAACAGATAAAGCTCGAGCGAACAAAAGTGAAGCTTTACGTGCACACAAATCAGAACACGAAAAGTTTGGTGAAGAAACTTGGGTTAAAGCAGTCGAGGCACGAGGTGTACTCCGAGGTTTCGAAGTGGGTACAGGATTCGCAGAATGTTTCGAAGTACTGAGGTGGGATCTGACATTCAGTGTAGACGCCACCCGGTCTATGAGGCTGTAACGCTCTTATTTTACGTTAGATGATTCTCACAATACACCAGCCAGAATTTTTGCCATGGCTAGGTTTTTTCCACAAAATGGAAACTGCCGACCGATACGTGGTGCTAGATTCGGTCCAATTCGAGAAAAACTATTTCCAAAACCGAAACAAGATTCGAATTGGATCAAACGGCAAATGGGCCTGGATAACACTTCCAGTTCTTCATAGAGATCGATCGACCCAATTGATCAAGGATGTAGAACTCGATCAATCTGTTATCGGTCGCCAGCTAAAAAAGAACTGGAAGACAATCGAGCAAAACTACGGAAAGGCCCCATATTTCAAAATGTTCCAGGATCGATTTAGAGAAATACTGCTCAACCGACAATACGAACGGCTCCTCGACGTCAACCTGAAAATAATTTCAGCGATGCGAACAATACTCTCTATCGACACACCAGTTACCTTAGCTTCTGAACTGAACATCGACTTATCTGGATCTCGATTGTTGAGTGAGATCTGCAAACGTCTCGGTGCAACAACGTATCTTTCAGGTCCTCATGGACGAAACTATCTTGATGAATCCCATTTTCAACGACACGGGATTAAGATCGAGTATCACGAATTCAATCATCCGGAATACTCACAAATTAACGGCGGATACATACCGTACATGTCAACACTCGATCTGATATTCAACCACGGACCTCAATCTAGGAAAATCCTGCTCCATAAGTCTTAGTCATAGGGCTTACGAACAATCCAAATACCAGTTCGACCGAACTTCTTCACTAAAGGTGTGTGATCAGCGATCCGATCAATCGCCCGTAACAACGAGAATCGCTTCGAGATGGTTCGAAAAAATGGCAGGCCCGCATTCAACGAATAGTACAGGCCTTGAGCATAGTAATTTTCGATAACGAATCCTGTTCCATTAAGAAATTCTTCAAATTCTGAATGGGAGAACGCATACTGGTAAAAACGAGCGCTTTCAACCAAATCAGTACGAGACTCTGCAGCAAACCTGCTACGAAGTGAGTTATTGATAGGCACAGCTATCACGCCTACACCACCCGGTTTCAACACGCGAAAAGCCTCATCCAACGCTTGTTGTGGCCCATCCTGGAAGTGTTCAACAACGCCCAAAGAAATATATGCCGCGATAGACGATGTATCATAATCGAGATCTAAAACGTCTCCTAGGGATACCGGAAGATCAGGGTAACTCAAGCTTATCTGTTCTATCGTGGTCGCTGCGGTGTCGATTCCATCGCAGTCATACCCCAGTGATCGCAACGCAATAACATATTGTGCTCGACCGCAACCAGCCTCAATAATTTTGCCGTATCTTGGAAGGTGCTTCGGGAATATTCCCTTGTAAACACCAAGATATCCGCCTTCGTATCTCTTATAGAACTCGTATGATAGATCCAAGCTGTCCCAATGCGATGACCATAATTCTTCAGGTGTAGTATTGTCATCCACACGAAAGTATGCGAGTCGACTTCCATACTTGGCGATCATACGACTGTCATCCATCATGCGTCCTATCGAAATATCCTAATGAAAACACGATAAAACCCTAACCAATACGAGACTGAAATTTGCGCTTGACCCGTGTAATAAACAGAGAAACCCTCATCTTAAAAATCATCCAACGACTCCACTTGTAATCACGATACTCCGATAATTGAATGATATTGACAGGTTTACCCTGGCGAATATTCTCCAAGAACGAGATAAATCGCCTATTGAGAACAGAAGGTGAGGCCTCTCGAAACCACTTTTCTCGCAGGGCTTCGCCCATTTGTTTTCTGTACTGCTCAGATTCAGCAAATCGGTTTAACGCTGTGTACCAACCGTCGGCTGTCGTTGCCATTAATCCACCAACCTCATCACCGATGAACTTCGCCGCTGACGGAAACGGATCGGAAACCACAGGAATTCCATATTGAGCAAACACCATCATACGACCGGCATTCGAATTGGATTTATAACGAATTATCGTGTCGGTATCGTCGTCAAGAAATGTTCTCCGCGATACCCGATGGGATCGTTTCGCAGACAGAGGATCACGAAAAGGCGTCATGTTTGGCGTGATGCCAATATCGACTTTACGTAAATAAGTATCAAAAGCCGATTCATCCCACTGGATATGGACGGTCTTCACTAGCTCTAGGTCCGGTAGGCCGACCGTCCAACGACCGAGATTTTTTATGTCATATACCGCAGTAAATTCGACTTTGTAATCTCGAGCAACTGCTTCAATCGCACCAGTAATTCTAGGAAACATCTCATTCAGGTGAATCAAGTTCCCATGATAGCCAATCTTCAGTGTTGAATCTGAACGGTCTCGATCCAATCTTTCACCAGAAACTAACCAGGAAGGTTCATATACAAATATGTTGGGAATTGACCCCGACCAAAAATCCTTCATTTCAACGCCGTTAGAAACAAGGAAATCAGCACCATCTAAAGGAACGCCGCTAGATGGTCTAACATCGATTATTCCCACAATGGCGGCAGGATTTATAGCCCTAACACCTTGAACATCCGGATCATACCCCATGAACATAATTACATCGTAGTTTTCGTAATCATTGCCTCCGAACCTAAATGAAGCATCCGTGCTTTTGCTCATTTCCTGCAACAAACGTCGGTAAATTTCCGTCGACGGTGTCGAAAGGAATTTAGTAGTCAATAGTATGCGCACTACTTCAGTCCCGAATTCACGAAGAAGGCTTCCCAGTAGCCTTCTTCAAAACAACCGTGCGTTTTCCATTCCTCATCCCCGTTAACTGCTGTATCTGCCCTGCCTCGGAATCTAGCTATGTTCAATGAAAAACCAATAGTGTTCATCAATTCAAGGAACTCCAAGGTTGTGTGCCCTAGTTCCGGAAAAAGACTTGAATGAACTTCAATAAAACAGCCTTTAGGATTCGATCGTTTAATCGACTCTCGCATACCACGGATTATTTCGAACTCATATCCTTCGACGTCCATCCGGAACCAATCGAATATGAACTCGGAAGCATTCAGATATTCATCGATCGAAACTATCGGAACAATTTCACTGTTCACTTGAGTCAACGCACCGTCGTTTCGTTTTATCAAACTCGAGGTATTCGCCTTATCCATAATGAATAATTCAGCAGAGCCTGACGTTTCCCCTACCGCAGCGTTCTCCAAATGTACAATGTCTTCAAGCGAACTTAACTCGATATTTTTTCGCAACATGTTCATGTTTATCCGAGAAGGTTCGAACGCTAATATCCGCCCACACGATCCGATCTCATTCGCTACCAATTTCACGTAGTATCCGATATTGGCGCCTACCTCTAGCACGTTCATTCCTGGATCGAGTTCTTTCTTAAGTTGTGCTGAACTCGCTTTCTCATGAATACCAGTCAGCGCGAGTTTCTTGCCGATTCCGCGGTCATTAAGATCAACATACATCGGCCCTACATATGTCTGAACCACCGCTTCACCTGAGCCATTTCGCAACTTAATCCAAGCGAATCTGAGTGAATCGGGGAATTCCTTCAAGATACGTTTCGCTAACGCGCCGGACATTCTAAATGTTCCGAACACCCCGTGAGTTTTTAGAGAGTGTTTTAGACGGACGAAAGACTGAGGCATTCAAATAGTAATTTATTAATTTTCTTGATAAATAAAGGAGATATGAGTCGACATGTCGCTGATAATATGCGAAAACATTCTTACCTCAACATTGGTCCTAAAACTACTCTTGTCCACCCCGGAAGAATGGCCTGAAGTGATTTCACATCCTCTTTAGAGAAGGGCTTCATTATAAATGTTAGTGCTAGGTATATCACTATAAAAACCGAAAAGGTAATCAAAGCAGTTGGAACGAAACGATCACTAAGAAAAACAACTGTTGATGTCGCCATCCCGGCTATCGCATTGATAGCGAAAACCTTGAACAACATTGCGGGGTAAATGCCGACTGGAACTCGCAGTATTTTCCTCGATATCCAATGCTGAACAAGTAATACCAAAGACGATGAGATCCCTGCGACTGCGGCGACTCCTACAATTCCGTATTCGTGGATGATACTGAAAGCAATACCTACACCGAGAATCCCAATGGCCCCAAATAATAGCCGGTACTTGGGGACCTCAAGCTGAGTGAAAATATTTCCGTAAGCCAATTGCATCGAATTGGTTATGAAGAATAGTCCAGCCCATAAAAATAACCATCCAGTACCTGCGTGTTCAAATCCAAACGCTTGTGATAATGGAGCGCGTATCACAAGCAAATACAACGCAATCGGAACTCCAGTGTAAACACTCAGGCTAATGAACATCCGTTGTCCTCTGGCAAGAAGCTCTTTTTGATCTAGATGTACCGACCTACGAACGATTACGTTATCGATCAGCGTGTTCAACGTGTAAACAGGATTAACAATTGCCCCAAATTGAAGCATCACAAAAACAAAGGAATAATTACCCGCGGCTGCCGTGCCCAGTGAACTTGATATAACAAAAATCATGCCAAATCGACTTTCAAAAAACCTTGCGGCTGACACTAATGAAAGAGGAATTGAATAGCGAAAAGCCCTTACCTTCAATGATTCTGAGATGCTTTCGTCTTTTTCATGGGTTTGAATACTTACCACGAAGAATACACGAGCCAGATAACCCAACAGCATAACGATTTCAACTATAGAAATCGCTATGAGAATCCCGACCAATCCAAAATCAAAAATAACCACCAATCCGATGACAACAATGCGCAGAACTGCGCTGATTACAGATCCAATGCCAATCTCTACTTGCCGGGCGTAAGCTCCAAGAACAACCGGCCCCACACTCGATCCAAGATACGTCCCTAACACAATGGCACTGATTGCCAGAGACCCATATTTGTCGACATCTCCCAGGCCAAAGAAACTTTCAATAGACTCGAAAAATACCAACCCGATTAATAACAGCATGGTAATAAGAACAGCACGAATGGCGAGAACAATCAATAAGAATTTCGCAGCAGTGCGGGAATTGCCTCGTTCAAGTAACTCGGGAATAAACCGTGATATTAACGGCGAAAAACCGAGACTAAACACTGTCATAGTAAACGAAGCAATAGAAATCACGACCTGGTAATACCCGTACTCAGATGGCTCCAAGTAACGCAGGAGTAACATTCCCGCAAAAAGCACTGCAACGCTCGCAAGGATCTTTGAAGCGAATAGCCCAACAACAGATCGTCGTAACCAACTCACCGAAAATCCACTGTGCAATTGGTCTCGGCTCATCGAATCAAGTCCGAATCTAGATCAAGAATCCCCTTCAGCGATTTGGTCACGGAACTGAGGTACGACTCCTCGCTGTATGACTCAGCTGCTATCAATAATCTATCAACCCGACTCTCGTAGTCGTCATCATCCCACATGCTAAGTTCAGGACACAGAGATAGCAAACTCATAATAATTTCACTAGGCCGATCAGGTAAAAGAAAACCAAAGTCACCTGTAACCACTGCAGTCCCGAATGTGACTATCGGTAATAGGCCGCTACGCATAGTCGTAGCAACAGATGTACACACCCCTTCTGCTGCGGCTGGCAAAACTGACCATGAGTGTGTCCGACAAATTCTCACATACTCTGGACCACCAACTTCAAGAAACCCAACATATGTGATATTGGAGGCTTGGCTTATTCGTTCGCCGTATATTTTCCAAAACAACAAATCGTCTGAAGGGCCTGCAATAGTCAGATTTAATTCTGGCATCTCTAAAAATGCTTCAACGACCAGATCTACCCCTTTTGCGATAAAGCCATTCCCAGCAAAACAAAAGAAGTTACGCTTGTCACGATCCTGAAGCGACTCACGATTTAACTGCGCCCGCGGGCTAATAGGAGGCAACCACGTTTTTATTGGTTTTCCACACGAGCCATAAGTCGATTTAGCAAATCCATTACTGTCGATAGTCAATATAGAGTCGGTCATCGACATACTTGCTTCGAAATCAACTTTATCCATAACCCGCATCGTCGAGCCATCCACGCCCGTTCGCTCCTTCAACGAAGCATAACGATCAAGCACGAGTTGATTTGCAACTTCAACTTGAGGCCCTCTTGAATAAAACACGTGAAGTGCAGATGGGGTCGATTTGCAATATTCAGGATAACGCTGCCCAGAATTACCTGCAGCGTTCGCAATAACTAGATCGTAAGAGTCATCGGGTAGCCAAGACCGCTCGGATCTGTCAACAACGTCTACTCGGTATCCAAGATCGTCTAGTATTCGGGTGAGATTAACCGATTCCCACGCAGTCGAATGAACATATTTGTTCTCTGAACCTTTATCGTAAAACGGCTCAGTCACATAGTGCAAAAGAGCCGAAGGCCTGTGGTTTGGACGATTATGAACGTTGAAGATCGTGGTCTGCCAAAAAAACCTTTTGCGAAGCCTCCTAAAAACGCGTTTTACGAATGTTTTAATGCGATATGGAGACATTTTGTTACCAACATCGTTTCAATAATTTCATCAAACTAACCAATCCGCCACGAAGTCGTCTTCTCGTCATTAGGTATTTGAAACGTAAGTCCGAAGGACGGGCAAATTCAGCTTCTATATCTTCCGCCTCGGTATTGCATATCGCCATTTTGTGATCTACGGACATATCATGCGCAGCCGTAAGTTCCATATCGACGATCTGTATGGAATAAAAACGTGACAACTCCTCATCAATCAGCTTTCTGATTCCATAACCGCTGGCCGTACTGTAATCATCAAAAACGAACACAGCGTTCTTGGCGACAATGTTGTGAGCTGATAGGAAGTCAAGAGCAACGCCATTGTAGGTATGATCACTATCGATAAAAACAAAATCCAGGTTGTCTTGACTATCCGAAAACATCCTATGAACAGATGCTGTATCGCCACACTGAAAGTCAATCCGTTCATTCAGCGACGCTGGTAAATACTCATTCCAAAAATCGTTCAGGGAAATATTTTTGATCACATTTTGCTGAGTCTCGTTTACATAAGCCCAGTCGTAAGGCCTATCACTCGGTGTCCGGTCAACAGTAATAAGCTTGCTGTCAATGCCACCGTCAACCAATGCTTGCGCCATACAAAACGCCCCGTACCCTCTCCCAGTTCCAAGCTCGAGAATACCCGCTGGCTTCAAGCTGCGAACCAAAGAATATAACATCGGTCCTCGCCAAAAATTACTTATGTAGTACTCACCAGCGTTATCAACACGGAGCGCAGTTAATTTAGCGATTTCCAATAAATCCGACCATCCACGCTCCGACTGACCAGGAAACATCTTTGCTATAAATTTCTGTACTTTGATCGCGGCCAATGTCAATGTTGGTCTCGTATTCTGTTGATAAATGCGGTCATCTTCCTATCAGCAAAAACTTCTTGACACTGCGATCAATCAATTGAGCGATTACAGTTGGTAGCAACGCCATCATGCACTTAAAGTATGCATGCAAAAAAAGTGGATTCTTGAACAGACACCGAAGAAAATACCGTATAGAGCGTCGTCTGTTTCCATCATCCAAAGCTAAAGAACCAATCGCATAGTACCAAAGCGATTCTGTACGTCTCTTACCAATTTCTGGCAAACTATCAACCGAAAATTTTTGTCGCTCATCTGGCTGAAGCGCATTGTGACGAACATCCTTTGCATAACCTAATTTGTACCAACCTTTGGCAATTGACTCAGGACTGATCGAATAGTTGTACAGTGGCTTAGCTATACACATAAACTTCGATCCCTTTGCGGCCATCCTTAACCAAAGATCATAATCTTGAGAAAATAACAAGGCCTCGTCATAGCCACCTGTTATCTCAAAAGCCGATTTCCGAATCGCCGTAGAACCGTGACAGAACGGATTCCGACGACGCAGCATCTTTTTAATCCCTCCATCATCAGTCGCGGTTGATTTTAGCCCCAAGTATCTCCCGTTTGACTCAACAACATTGTGCCAAGAAGCCACTACTGACAATTCACAATCTTCCTCGAAACAACGCAATTGAGTCCCAAATCTATCAGGCTCAGACCAATCGTCCGAGTCATGTCGAGCAAGTATCTTAGCGCTCGCTTGTAATACGCCGAAATTCAGCGCTCTCGTGAGCCCTCCGTGGACCAGCGAATGATATTTAATTCGTTCATCCGTAAACGCGAGAATTTTACTTTCAGTATCATCGGTTGAGCCATCGTTCATAATGATCAACTCGAAATCTGAAAAAGTTTGATTCAAAATGCTGCCTATGGCTCGTTCTATCGTTCTGGACGAGTTGAACGTCGACATAACCACACTAAGTTGTGGTGGCATAAATTACTCCGAGTCGATTAAAGCAGCAGGTTGGTTATTGCGAATCAATCGTCTCAGTAATGAAATCTCTTTTTCAATTACACTACATTTCGAGTAGGTTTCTATTGCTATCCGCCGACAATTATCCGACATTTCCCGCCAAAGCTCGTGATCATCGACTAGCTTGCCCATGGCACTCGCAATCGACTCTGGATCCGCATCAACTAATAGTCCGTTTACCCCATCCTCAATAATTTCCACCAACCCCGGTGATTTGACAGCGATCACCGGTAGACCAGAAGACATCGACTCAATAACTACTTTCGGACTGCCCTCGTATCGAGACGTGATAATCAAACCTCTAGCAGTACTCATCATGTTCGAAACTTCGGAATGCGGACAAGTCCCAAAAAATTTGATGTTTTCTGCACGTTCAGCAACTAATCGCACAGCGTCCATCGTAACACCATTACCAATAACATCCAGTTGTACTTCTGGGGTCTGCACAGCAGCAGCAATTGCGAGCTGTGGTCTTTTTTCTGGACTCAATCGCCCTACGAACAAGAATTTATTCGGACTCCGTTCAGACTTCCCTACTGGTGCAAACAGGTGCGTATTCACTGAATTCGGCAAGATAGTCAACCTGTCTTTGGAAATGCAGTGAAGTTCTGAAAGATAATTCAACGCGTTTCTATCAGGAACCGCGATAGCGTCTGAATGTTTCAGCACAAAACCTTCAACGAACTTAGTTATCCGATTGCGAACTGCGGAAGCTCCGGAGCGTTTAACGTTTAGCGACCAGACGTACCCACATCTAGTCAGTAGAGGCTTTCGAAGGACCCACTTCAACAATAGACCAGTCCACGATCCTATTAACTGGTTGGTCTTAATCACGTCGACGTGTCTCAATGACCGATACTTTAGGAAGGGAGCCACCAACCCAAATAAGCGATAAGGGATCCCTGTGTTGTTGTAAACGATTTTAATCGGTTCCAAAGCTGGCATTCCAGATTCTATAACAGGGTTTTTTTTGTCATAGGTAAGAAATATCACGTTGCCAATCGCCTCTGCAACTTCTCGATAATAATCAACTTCTCTTTCCAGTAAGCCCGAGTTGTACCAAGTTCGCAATCCAATCCCATGCGAAAATATCAGAGCGATTGTAGGTTTCTTGTTCGTGTTTTGCATCTTTGCATCGAAGCAACTAGGGGTTACTGTCACACACTAAAAGACAATACACCGCATACACTCAGCCTAGTTAACCTCTCTTCAACCAGAGTTCTTCATACATTTTCATATATTCACCAACAACGCGTCGATGATCGAACTCATTAATTGCCCGTTCCAGTGAAGCTAAACCGTACCGTTCTGCCTTAGAGCGATCATCTGCAATCTCCTCAACAGCAGTTGCCAATGCTAGCGGATCTTGAATCGGAATGAGAATTCCGTTCACACCATCAATGATTGCTTCGCGAACTCCCGGTATGTCAGTCCCGATCAATGGAAGACCAGTTGCTGCGGCTTCAAGCAAGGTGCGAGGCATCCCCTCTTTGTAGAAGCTAGGAGTCGTTACTGTATTAGCCATTGCCATCAGCTTCGGCACATCTTCACTACGCCCAGTGAAAACTACATCACCCTCAGACTTCCAGCGCGCTAATCTCGACTCAGAAACTGATCGCTTGTTACCGGGATCAGGTGCACCGACCATTACAAACACAATGTCATCACGTTTCTTTTTCAACAATCGCGCAGCTTTTACAAACTCAACCAAACCTTTATCAAGCTGCAGCCTACCTACGAACATAACCACGAACTTAGCAGCCGAAATTCCCAGTGAATTGCGTATTTCAAGAGATTCCCGCGATTTGCGACTTTCAGGAGTGTACTCATTGACATCAACTCCTGATCCGCCAGGAATAAACTTGCCTTTTGAATCTGGAAGCCCGGCGCGGTTTCGCAACAGCTTCATGTCATCTGGATTCTGAAATGCGATCTGATCAACAAATCGATTCGCGAACGAATACATCTGAAGGTTTAGCTGTGTCGCAATCTTCGATTCAAACCCCGTGCGCTTTACAAACGTATATCCAAGCCCAGTCACCGTCGAAACAGAAACTGGAACTCTGGCCAGGTGCGCAGCTATGGGTGCATAGATATTAGGCTTCGTATGAAAATTTTGAATAACATCAGGTTTAATTCGGCGCAAAATTCTAGTCAATCCGACTATTGATGCAAACTCTAAAAATGGGTTTCTACCGCTTCGAGTCAATTTCCACTCAACGATCTCCGCCCCACCGTCTTCAATCTTTTCGTTCCACAACCCGCTCGGCACAACTGCGTACACCTTATATCCGTGCTCTCGGAGCAATCTGACCCATGGCATCCTTAAACGATAGAAAATCTCGTTCTGATTAACGACTAATGCTATTGAAGAAGGTTTCTTTTGACGAGATTTGGAAAACAATTATCGTTTAGCACTGAAAATTTACTGTTTACGAATTAGACCAATTGGCGATTCTTTACTCTGTCCAATGATGATTGGTTCCCAACCCCACAAACGAGTAGCATCATAAAGCGCATCGTTACTAACATCGTCTGAAATCAACATACCGCCAGATCGAATGTATGGCCATGCTGTCTGGTATTCTAGGAGTTGATTTGAGTAAGAATGACGAGAATCATGCAGGAACACATCAATCTCTGTCATCTCCTCAAGAATCAGAGGAAGGAACCGCTGTGAAGACCCAGTTCTCAAGTCCCAACGATAACGCAATTCACTGGGTACAAGATAACCAACTTGCGGAAGCAATTCCGTATTTGGAGTCGGTAAATCAATACTGATCAATTTCCCTTTATTATTCTCGTCCATTGCCTTAAGAATCGTCCAAGAACTAACCCCAGCTCCAACTCCGGTTTCCACTACGAGTTCCGGCTGAAGCAGCTTAATGATTGCGTACGTGGTTGCTGCCAGTTCTGACGTTGCCGACCATTTGGTCATCATTCCGGGATCTTGTTTTTCACCAACAAGAAAATCAGGTAACTTTTCAAACTCTACGTTTATCGACAAAATATCACGGTCCAGAGCACGAGCAACACCCTCCCGGACCAACAATTGTCGCTCAACGTAATAGTCGAGATGCTTTCTATGTAGTGGGGTAATTATCCGATCATCGACGAATTCAGTAACCCAATCCAACGCCAAACGGGGTGTCCTAAACAATCGAATTGTACGGACAAGAGCTGAGAGCATCAACCATTTAGTCCTGTGTAATTCTGTACGGCATTGTACTGGCATTGAGACCAAAATAGTGTCTATATATCTCATCGAGCCGGGTAACATACTTTTCGATAGAATAGTTCTGTGCCACTCGTTCCCGCCCAGCTCGACCTAGTTTTACCTGCAATTCAGCATCCAGCACTAACCGTACGATAGCCTCAGACAAGGCATCGAAGTCCGCCGGACGTACCAGTATTCCATTTACCCCATCGATGATTGCTTCGGACGTACCACCAACGTTAGAGGCGATAATTGGCTTGCCAGCCGCCATCGCCTCTATGGCAGTGCGAGGGAATCCTTCGTTCAATGATGGCATCATTAAACTATCGACAGCAGAGAGCAGCTCCGGCACATCATTTCGTACCCCTAGGAATGATATGTACTGGGTAATCCCAAGCTCTTGGGCCAATAACTCAAGATACTCTCGTTGATCACCCTCGCCAGCAAGCGCTAATCGGATATTTGGTTGTTGACTGTGGGCAGATGCAAAGGCCCTGAGGCCGTACTCAACGCCTTTCACAGGTCGCAGCCTACCCATGCATAGGATCAGATGCTGGTCATCTGATATACCAATCTCCGAGCGTATGCGGACACGCTGAGAGACCGTATCGAATGCCAAGAGATCTAACCCCGACCGCACTACCTCAACTTTTTCTGCAGGCACCCCGAGTCCCTGCCCTATAGCCTTACCACCAATTTCAGAGTTGACTTCTACGGCATCCGTCAGAGGGTTGGTTAAACGAGTTCCCAGTCGCCCCCATAGACCCGCCTGTCCAATGGTACGTTCTGATCCGATAATGACTGGAATACCCACTAAGCGACCAATAACTCGCCCAAGAAGGTTAGCGTGAAGTAGGTACGTATGCAGTATGTCCGGTCGCATCTCTTTGAGCAGCGCCCGTAATCGCAACCCAACGAACATGTCAATTTTTCGATTCAGACCAAGCGTCCGAACTTCAATTCCGACATCTCTAAACTGCGATGCCATTTGCATACGATCCATAATCGAGCAAACGACATGTTCGTATTGATCTCCATTGAAACGAGATAACCCAAGTAACATTCCCCGCTGTGCACCACCAACTTCCAAGCTCGTTATAAGATGCAGCACTTTAATGCGATTCTGCTTAGACCGCATAGCCGCAGGGACCATAGGCATGATTTCTGAACGTTTATCCAAGTGACACTCCAAATGACCTTGACCATGTCTCGAGGCAGATCAAATTCCATATCCGAACGGCATGATCGTGCCTACGTGACGCATGTTCCGCTAGCATGGATTTGATGAAATCAGGTCGAATCAATTTATGAACTTCCGCATCGGACGACAAAACCAGTTCTCTTGTTAAATCGCGCAGCGGACCATTAATCCACGCTCCAACCGGGACTGTGAACCCGGCCTTATTACGGTTGGAAATCACCGCAGGAATCAGGTCAGAATACGCACTCTTCAGAATCTGTTTTCCAGAACGGCCTTTAATCAAATATTCTCCCGGAAGCTTGGAGGCGAATTCCATCAAATGATGATCAAGAAATGGGCTTCGGATTTCAAGACCGTGAGCCATCGACATACGATCAGACTTCACCATCAAATCGCCTGGAAGATACGTCGTCGAATCCACCCACTGCGCAGATTTTGCAACGGCGGGATCTGCAAACCCCTTAAAAGCAGCTGACATATGATCGCTCCAGCCACCACTTCGTTCAATCGCCGAAACAAAACCTGGAGTGTACGCGTCCAAGTGAGATTCAGTCCTGAACTGCTGCATCCAGCCCACATACCATTGTTCTACCGTGTCCGTGGCCGGATAAGTAAGCCTCTTCAACCTCCGCAGACTACTACGCTTCCCAGGTGATTCAGGGATCAAGCTCGAAAGTGGCCCAATCATTCCTTTTCGAATAAATCTGGGAATCCAATAATATTTATTTGCCAGCTCTAATCCGATATATCGGTCATAGCCACCGAAAACCTCGTCTCCACCATCTCCACTCAAGGCCACGGTCACATGCTGGCGAGTCTGGCGCGACAGGTAATACATTGGAATCATCGAGGAATCGGCGAATGGTTCGTCTGCATATCGCACGATCGATTCCAAATCACCCACTAAATCTGATGTAACAACCAACTCTTCATGATCCGTGTCGAAACGTTCTGCGACCACTCTTGCGTAGCCGAGTTCACTAAACGACTCTTCTTCAAATCCGATCGAGAAGGTCTTAAGTTTCGAAGAAGATACCTGAGCAGCTGACCCAACGATGACTGACGAGTCCAACCCCCCACTTAAAAAGAAACCCAAAGGCACATCACTCACGAGCCTCGAAGAAACAGATTTATCACAAAGTCTGCGGGTTTCAGACACAGCGTCTTCAGCCGTCACCGTCGAATCTGATACCGTGTCCAATTCCCAGTAGCGATCAATTGAAATTCCAGATTCATCATAAACCAAAAGATGTGCCGGTGGCAGCTTAGCAATTCCTTTGAATATGCTAAGAGGTTCAGGCACATATCCATATGTCAGGTACGAAGTGAGAGCCACCGGATCAACATCTGGAATGCTGGGAGCAGTGGCCGTAAGGGCCTTCGTTTCCGAAGCAAACGTTAATCGGCCGCATCCCTCTGTGTAGAAAAGAGGCTTTTTACCGATCCGATCGCGACCAAGCACCAAGCGTTTATTGAACTCATCCCAAATCGCAACGGCAAACATGCCATCAAGCCGTTTTACGAACTCCAGTCCCTCTTCTTCGTAAAGATGGACCACAACTTCAGTATCCGAACTCGTTCTGAACCGATGTCCTTTGCGGGAAAGATCTGCACGCAACTTTTGAAAGTTATAAATCTCCCCATTAAGTATGACGAATATCGATTCATCTTCATTTGCAATCGGCTGCCAACCCGTTTCCTTATCAATCACTGAAAGGCGAGTGTGGCCAAGGGCAACAGCTCCACGAATCATCGTCCTCGTACCATCAGGGCCACGATGCTTAATGGCCTGACACATGGCATTCAACTTATCCTCACGAATCGGAGGAGAGGTGTTGAAATCAACCACCCCACATACACCGCACATCAGTAGATTTTCACTTTTAACAGCATAAATAACATATCGAAGGGTATTAGGCGTTCGAGTACTATTTGATGATACCTATAGGCAGATACTAGAGGGTTTGTAAACGACAATCTATGAATTTTAATTCGCTCGCATTCATAACGTTTTTTTGCGTTGTCTATATCGCGTACCTAATCATCCGCCGGTCCCATCGTTCCCAAAACATGCTTTTATTGGCGGCGAGTTATTTCTTTTATGCCTCGTGGGACTGGAGATTTACCAGTCTACTTGTACTTTCAACCCTAGTTGACTATTCAATCGGTAGACAACTAGGAATATCCCAACGAGAAACGACAAGAAAACGGCTAATGATCGTGTCGGTGATTGTTAATCTATCGGTGCTGGGATTTTTCAAATACTTCGGATTCTTTGCGGAGAGCTTCGAAGCATTCGCTGAAATGTTAGGAATTGAAGCCGGATTCACCGTCCTGAAAATCATCTTGCCAATCGGAATCTCATTCTACACATTCCAAACTCTCGGCTACATAATCGACGTCTACAAACGTCAAATTCAGCCAGAAGAAAACATCATCGATTATGCGCTTTATGTAGCGTTCTTTCCACAACTAATCGCGGGACCTATAGAGCGGGCCGGAAGGCTTATTCCAAGAATAAAATCCGCTCGTGCGGTTACAGCAGGCGATATAAATAGCGCGACTTTCTTGATTATATGGGGTTTCTTTAAGAAGGTTGTTGTGGCCGATCAGCTAGCACAGGCAGTAGATCAAATCTTCTCAACCTCAGCATCAACAAACGCAAGTTCATTGGCGCTCGGGGCCGTCATGTTCGCGTTCCAGATCTATTGCGATTTCTCCGGTTATACAGACATTGCGCGAGGTATCGCAAAGCTGTTCGGATTTGATCTCATGCTCAATTTCCGACTTCCATATTTCTCAAAAAACCCATCCGATTTCTGGCGTCGATGGCATATCTCACTATCAACCTGGATTCGAGATTACATCTATATACCACTTGGCGGCAATAGAGGCCCTCGGAAAAGGGTATTGGTGAACTTAATGATCGCAATGTCGCTCGCGGGCCTCTGGCACGGTGCAGCATGGAATTTCGTTATTTGGGGCGTTTATCACGGTCTATTGCTTGCCACCTATAGTGTAATAAACCCTTCACAGTTCTTTTCAAATTCCAACAGACTGAAATTGCGACTCGGATGGATCCTACAAGTGGGACTAACATTCACACTCATCACGTTCGGTTGGATGATTTTTCGAGTAGAGTCGATACCGCAACTCGGAACGTGGATCACTACACTCGCTCAAGCAGATACGTCGATACCAGATTCCTTCATCCTGAAACGATTTATGTTCATACTACCGATTTTAATAATGGAAATAATTCAGTACAGGTCACACAATTTGTTTGCGGTGCTAACGCTCTCGCCCGCCAAATTATCTCTTGTATACGCCTCGTTAATACTGAGCATACTTCTATTTGGAGTAATGGACGGAGAAGCGTTCATCTACTTTCAGTTCTAGCCATGAAGAATTTTGATCCACAATCATCTCGATCACGCATATCTTAGAAAGACTGATTTCTGATGCCTGAAGAAATAGTTCAACCAAGCAACATTCGTAAGAACCTCAAGATACTAATCGTAACCATCTTTTTACTCATGCTTGCGAATTTTACTGTGTACTTCAGCGGAGCTCTTAAAAATCTAGACTCAGGTGTATTTCTGATCCAACACAAATGGAATCTTTTATATAACCTCGATTCACCAGTCGAGTGGTTGATACTTGGGGATTCAAGCGCTAACCAAGGAGTGAACACCGAGGTGTTACGCTCAGCTAACGGAGGGCAAGCACTAAATCTAGGTACTGTCGGGAACACACTGTTAATTGAGGATGTTTGGATGCTCCAAAGCTACATCGAGGCTCATGGTGCGCCCAATAACGTAGTGATAGTTCACGTTTACGATATGTGGGCCCGACAAGCTGACACATCAGTTTTTGCACACGTCCCTTGGAGTCGAATGAGTGGTACAGATATGTTTAGTAGTGTGAGGGAGCAAGCTGAGCTACTGTGGTACAAATATATCCCGCTATATCAATCGGACACACAAATATTCAGAGCGATCTCGAACCCGCTCAACATGTTCACCCCCCCGATATATGTCAATGATGATGGATTCACACGTGTTGACGACCCAAACCCGAGCTTGGTCTCTAAGGACATCAACAACCATTCAACAAAAATTTTAACAAAACAATTCCAAGTTTCCCCAACGAACAGTATTGCCATTGAAATGCTTGTAAACCTAGCGAATAAACATGATTTAGACGTGTTTATCGCAAACTCACCTATTCATGAAGATTTAGCTCACAAAGAATCATTCAGCGAGTACTTCAAACATGTGTCCGACCTTCTAAAAGAAATAGATCATGCGAGCATAAATATTCACTATGTTCTTCAAGAAACTCCGAAGTTTGACTCAACAATGATGGAAAACGTCGATCACGTAACTATTAAAGGGTCAGAGATATTTACTTCAAAATTAATTTCAGAAATCGACAACTATCGATCAAATCAACAGTGACTACAAACTAAAATTAGAACATGCCCGGCCACTCTTCTCAGTCGTGGCCCATCTAGTCAGTTTTCTTATTTGAAAACTTAATCTGACCGAGGGTGTTGCTCTCGTTCTCATGATGGGATTCGATAGACTTGCCATTCGTACCCGAAGCTAGAATTAGTGAATGACATCCACAGCCAAAAATAAACCCTCAACCACAGCTAGTGCGACCACAGCCTATCTCCTCGACAAGGCAATCATATGGATCACACTCGCCAGTCTCGTAATTATCCCACTGATCTTCAGCTACTTTGATTTCACGGCGGTATTCAATGAGCTGAAGCTCATCACACTACATTTGTCAGCTATTCTGATCATAATTTTTTGGACATTGGAGACACTACTTAACAGGCTAGATCCAAGATTCCAAGGAAATAAAATTGCGGAATGGGATTTAATGAAATGGGCAGGGCGTAATCCCGCGAGATGGGCTCTATCGGCAGCTGGCGTCTGGGTATTAGCACAAATTGCATCAACCCTGCTTTCCCCCCTTCCAATTATTAGTTTCTTCGGTGGTGACGAATCCAGATCCGGATACAACCTCTATGACAGTTTGTCTTTAACTGTAATTTTTCTATCCATAGCTTTCCGTTTCCGTTCAACCCAGAGACTGAAATTACTCGCATACACCTTAGTAACCACCGGCACGATAGCTGCTGCATATGCAATAGCGCAACATTTCGGCTGGGATCCAATCGGCAACAATCTCGTCCTGCGAGTGCAAGCCAGTTTCGGCAATACCCTTAATTTCGGTGGTTATATGGTAATGACCATCCCTGCAACGCTGGCGGTCGTTCATATCAAACGTTCCCGTATTTGGTTACCGTTCGCGATCATAGCTGCAGCGCTCAGTTTACAGTTAGCAGGAATATGGTTCTCCGGCGGGCGAGGTCCTTTTGTAGCCACTCTGGCATCGGTAATCACATTGTTTATCTTTACGATCGCCATCGGATCTCGAAGAGAAACCATCAAAACACTAATGCTTTTTGTGATTGCTACTAGCATAGCGACGATATTAATCATCTTACCGTCTCCTAAGGGAGACCTTGGGCTATCCCGTTTTACGGGTATTGCAAATCAATTCACTAATTCAACTACCACACCCACTGAGTCCACGAACATAACTGGCGGACTTGCTGGACGATTCAATATCTGGGGTTCTTCATTAAAACTAGCCACAAATTGGAAGGTCCCTATCGAAGAGCCTGCGACAAAATCGTTCCTACGCCCGTTTTTCGGAGTCGGGCCCGACATGTTTGTGTATTCATACCCATTAATCGCACAACCTTCATCCTGGCTAAGACTGGTAGATCACACTCACAACTATGAACTTCAAATTCTGATGGAACAGGGATTCATTGGTTTCATAGGATTCACAACACTAATAGCATTTCTAACTATAAGTATCTTCTCAATTATCAAACGATATCGAAACACAAAATGCGATCTTGATCTAACCGGGATAGTAATATTAGCCCTACTACCAGCTACGATTGGCAAAATATTCGAACTGCAATCTGGCGTCGCACGGGTTTCTGATTTAGCAATGACGTTGGCTCTATTTGGAGCGGTGATAGCCATATATGAGATCCTAAACCAGCGAACTAAGGAAGTCCAAACTCAAACGTTAAATCAACCATCTTTCACGCTATCTTCCGTTATTTCACGCTCTCCAAAAATAAAGATCATCCCAGGCGCGCTAGTAGGGTTAGCAGTGACACTGTTAATGTTATCGGTTTTTGTGAATTGGGATGTCAGGCGAATATCAGCCAGCCGAGTACTTGTTCGTGGACATGACAATCCTTCTTTGCCCACTCGTGCGAAAGCATGGGCTGACTCTCAGGCCATGGCTCCTGAACGAGCATCATTCACTTTTGGACTATTCGAAACTTACCTTGAAACAGCGAAAGAGCAATATGCCCTTGGAAATACCAATGAGGCGATGCGATTACTGATGACTGGTCGTGAAATGCTATTGGTTTATGAACAACGTGACCCACTTGAACTTGATATCCAGATTGGGTTGTCAAAAACAACCTCCACCCTTGCCGAGTGGGGGCATCATGAATATAACGAAGAACTGATATTTCGTTCACAAAAACTAGCCAGCATTGCTCCTGCGTATCCAACCCTCCTAGGAACCACAGCTACGGCAATGACAAGTGTGGGATTGCACGAACTTGCAGTCCAATATGCCGACAGAGCGATCGCCACAGAAGCAACAACTAAACCTTGGTCAAAAGCATGGTACGCGAAGGGCCGATCGCTCTTTCAACTCGGACAAGAAAAAGAGGGGATAATTGCCTTACAGACAGCCACAGAGAAACAACCAGGAACTGAAGGGGCTTTATTAGCTCATCAACTTCTTGCTGCAATTTACCGCACACGAGGTAATACTGAACTTTCAGAATTCCACGCGACCCTGGGAAGTGGTGACATCACTGTTGATGAGTGAACAGTTGCAGTTCGATTTTTTTGGGTCTAATAAGATATCCATTACGCTAAGCAAGCTCATGAAGCCTCTCAACGAAAGCAAACATATCCAGTTGATCGACTCTGCGATCAAATGGATAACACTTAGCACGCTATTAATCATTCCTCTTATATTTAACTACTTCGAATTTATCACGGTCTTTGCGGAACTCAAATTGGTCACGTTGCATCTGGGAGCGGGACTAATATTAATCCTTTGGGTTTTTGAATTAGTCTTCAAACAGCACATTTCAATAAGCTACCCAAAACGCAAACTTAGCTGGTATTTCCGCCAACATGTAGGTTGGAATCCAGCCCGTTGGGCACTTATAGGCGCTGGAGTTTGGTTTATTGCGTTGGTTATATCAACCTTGCTTTCTCCACTACCGCATATCAGTTTTTTCGGAGCAGAAGACAATAGATCCGGTTACAACCTATATGACAACATCTCGTTATTCATCATCTTTCTTTCCATAGCAATTCGATTTCGATCAATAACATGCCTCAAATTACTTGCCTACACGTTGATTATTAGTGGAACACTTGTGGGGACTTACGGTATTGCGCAACATTTCGATTGGGACCCATTAGGTGACAATATCGGACTTAGTCGAGTTCGAGCCAGTTTCGGGAACCCCCTTGATTTGGGTGGCTACTTGGTCATGACTATCCCCGCTACTTTGGCATTGGGATACCTAACTCGGCAAAGAAAATTTTTTTGGATAAGTCTAATTGTCTTTCCACTTGGGTTACAGTTGGCAGGTCTGTGGTTTACGGGCAGCCGCGGACCATACATCGCTACGTTAACGGCATTGATTACCTTTTTTGTAATCGCTTTTGCTATTGGCCATTTTCGATCGACAATCCGACCCGCATTGATACTAATCGCTGGAGCTATATTTGCGGCAGTGATCATCACCTTACCCTCCCCACGGGATGACGTAGGTATACAACGCATTTTAAGTATCGAGAATCAAATTACAGGTTCTGAAAAAGTTTCAAATGAGTTGTCTGGCGGGCTAAGCGGACGACTGAACATCTGGAATTCAACACTCGGATTGGCAACGAAATGGTATGTCCCAACGGAGGAATCGTCCGCTAACACGCTATTGCGACCAGTGTTCGGTTTAGGCCCAGATATGTTCATTTATTCTTTTTCAATGATCGGAGAACCTCGCACTGGTCTCGAAGTAGTTGATCATGCTCACAACTACGGATTACAAATATTAATGGAACAAGGGCTGCTAGGTTTGATCGGATACTTGGTAGTTTCAAGCTCCCTGACGATATCCGCATTTGTAATAGTTAAACGACTAAGATCATCAGATTACCAACTGAGCATCAACGCAATATTGATTTTAATACTGGCACCTCCGATGATCGGCAAGATGATTGAAATTCAAAGTGGGGTAGCGCGCGTTTCTCATATGGCGATGATGTTTGCTGTGTTCGGGTCCCTGATTGCACTATACGAAGTAATCAACCGCCAAGAAACCGTCATCGACAAAACCAGCGCTCTAGTGCGCAAGCAGCCTCAAGGTATTTATTTGCTCTCAAGATTGCTCATTGTGAGCTTGGTGGCAACCATAATAATCACAATCTTCGTCGGATGGGATATGCGCCGATTATCATCAAGCCGAACACATGCTATAGGGGTTTCTACCACACCCCAGATCAATCGCATTCAAACTTGGGCTAACGCTCAGTCCCAAGCACCAGAAAGACCATCGCTTACGAATGCACTATATATCGAATATTTTCGTGCATCTATTTATCATCATGACCGGGGAGAAGAAGGAGAAGCGTTGCGTCTGATGTTACTAGCGCGAAAACTATTGCTTGATTTTGAAAAACACGATCCGTTCAAACGAGATACACAGATAAACCTTCTCCAAACTGAGATCGCTCTTACTCAATGGGGGCACCTAGAATATGCCCAACAAGCAGTTGATCGCTCAAGAAAAATTATTACTCTTTTTCCCTCTTACCCTTCATTTATCAGCATGGTAGCAACAAATATGACTTTGATCGGAATGCACGAGCTAGCAATCGAATATGCTGACTTAGCCATAGATGTTGAAAATCTGACTCAGCCATGGTCAAAAGCTTGGTATGCGAAAGGTCGAGCACTATACGAACTAGGACATATAGAAGAAGCGATCATCGCTCTCAATACAGCGGTTGAAAAACGCCCAGGAGCGGAAGGGGCGATTTACGCACACAAGGTTCTGTCTCAGATCTATATGGAACGAAAAAAACAAGGGGACGAGGCACTTTACCAATTCCACAATAATCAAGGCCAGATGAAAATAACGGTTGAAGAATGAATAGCGAATTCAATATTCAATTTATTCTTAACTATTTCGAACCGCTATCAGATTATTAGAGTCACATAACTTCACGATACAAAATTGGGCTCTGTATAATGGAGGGGAGTTCGAACCTGATTTGAACTCAACTGGCGGTGGTAGCTCAGTTGGCAGAGCATCTGCCTTCCAAGCAGAATGTCGCGAGTTCGAATCTCGTCCGCCGCTCCAAACGTAAATCAAACTAAAGAAGTCCTCACAGAAATGTGGGGGCTTTTCGCGTTTAACAACTAAATTGACACCAACCCAGATTTTTTGCGTTATACGAAAGATGCGCTTGGTTACATTTCGATGGCTGGATTACCATTATCTTGAAAGTCGGTATTCATCACGATAGTGAAACGACCTAAGCCATTTATAGACTGCCTAAGCTCACAACAAACAGAGTACTGTGGTTAACCTGAGACAGTGGGAAACCCTTTGGGTAAACTTAACAATGTTCGGGTTCATCCCAGTCCGCATACGCCGATACAACAACTGATACTGAGACAGACAGTATTAGAAAAACGGTGAAAAGATCGGTCGATAAGTTCAGTAATTGCCACGTTGCCATTGACGATTACTGAGAAAAATCACACAACACATAAAAAAGTGTTACGAGGCACTTATATGCGATATCGGCGAGAAATCGATGGTCTCAGAGCACTAGCAGTATTACCAGTAATACTTTTTCATGCTGACTTTGAAATATTTAGCGGCGGCTTTATTGGAGTCGATGTCTTCTTTGTACTGTCTGGATATTTGATTACCAGACTGATCGTAAATGAAATCGATCTACAGACATTTTCAATAGCCGGTTTCTACGAACGACGAGCCAGACGTATTCTTCCTGCCCTATTTTTTGTCATGGCTTGCTGCATACCCCTCGCTTGGATGCTACTACTCCCAAGTGATTTTGTAGATTTCGCTCAAAGCCTAGTAGCAAACCCGCTGTTCGTAGCAAATTTCCTGTTCTGGATGGAACGGGGATACTTCGGTGTTGCAACTGAACTAAAACCACTTATTCACACATGGAGTCTATCTGTAGAAGAACAATTTTATGTTTTGTTCCCACTTATATTCGTTTTTGCATGGAAAAAATCTGTCTTGCTTTACGCTTTGCTTACGCTAGCTATTTTAGGTTCATTGTCAGCATCTTACGTCATCACGAATCTCCATTTCGATACAGCCTTTTTCCTGCTGCCTACACGGGCGTGGGAGTTATTAATCGGCACTTGCGCCGCGCTACTTTTAAGGAAAAATTTGCCTGCCCTAAAGGCCAGCAAAACGGTAAATGATAGCCTCAGTTTCCTTGGCCTAGTTTTAATACTGATTGCAGTGTTATCTTTCAATAACTCCACTCCATTCCCGGGTCTTTACGCTTTACTTCCGGCATCTGGCACATGGCTGGTGATAGTTTTCTCAGAAGAATCAGGTTATGCAAAGAAGCTTCTCGGGACACCTGTACTCGTGTTTTTAGGTTTAATCAGCTATTCGGCTTACCTCTGGCACCAGCCAATTTTTTCATTCTATGAACACAGTGGCATAGCTTTTTCCAGTCCGATTATTTACTTAGGCTTGGGACTCCTTTCAATTTTCCTCGGTTTCCTCTCATGGAAATATATAGAGCAACCTTTCCGTAATCGCTCGTATTTAAGCAGAGCCAATATTTTCAAACTTTCTATCGGTTGTTCAATTATTTTCATAACCCTTGGAAGCCTTGGATATTTTATGAACGGGTTCCCAAACAGATACGGATCTGAAGACAGAAAATTACTCACGCAATTTATCGATGTAGAGGATTACACTCAAAAACGATTCGACAGTCTTGAACTAAAAAAATTTTCTGAAGATGGAAAACTAAAATTATTGATTATTGGAGACAGTTTCGCCAAAGACGTTGTTAACGCTGTTTACGAAAACCATATGGAATCTAGGTACCAGATATCGACCGTCCAAATCAATAGCGAATGCGGGAACCTCTTTCTGGACTTCGACTTTACTGAAAACGTTCCTCCAAAAAAACGAGCACGATGCGCTTTCCTAGACTCCTATGAAAGCCCAGCCGTCAGAGAATTATTAGAAAACTCAGAGGAAATCTGGCTGGCATCTTCGTGGAAACCTTGGGTCGTTGAACTATTGCCGGAAAGTGTCATTAACTTACGCGACACATATGAAAAACCGTTATATGTATTTGGCCCTAAAAATTTTGGCACAATCAATCAAAAATCTGTGCTAGATATTCCAGCCGATGAACGGGATACTTTTACACAAGCTCCATCACAGGACGTCGTCGAATTAAACAACTTGATGAAAAATTCTCTACCAGATCATGTATTTGTAAACGTCGTAGAAGGATTTTGCGAGACCGAACTGACATGCCGACTTTTCACTGATGATGGGGAGTTGATTTCATATGACGGCTCACACGTTACTAAAGTAGGGGCAAGAATGTATGGCAAACTAATAGCTTCGTCCATACCATAGGTAACTAATGCCCCGTGCATCAAAGCCTGACAATTAGGCTTTGATCACCCGTGTCACTCTACCTTCATCAGAGCTTCCTGCGATAACAGGATTCGAAAGCGGTGCGCTGAAACCCTCTGAGGAAATAGTTATCACATCATTTGGCTGAAATTTCCAGTCACGGGTGGTATAACTCAACTGACTTGTCCCAAAAAAGTGCACATGCGCATCTCCAGGAACACGATGCAATGGATACTTGAAGTGATGGTCTTCACAATTACTCAAGGAATGCGACATGTATTGCTCCCCTGAGTACAAGGGTCCACTCTCGTAAATTGTTTTTTCTTGCCGCTCTACTTTGCATTCCAAAGATAATTCATCGAAAGCGAAATCTGTAACCAACTCAGGCCCGATCGAACAAGACCTGAGTTTAGACGGAGCCAAGTACAAATAGTTAATACGTTCTGTCTCGTGGTCGGCCCATTCATTTCCTAAAGTAAAACCAACGCGTCTCGGGGTTCCAGTCCTGTCAATAAAATAACACCCGGCCAACTCAGGTTCCTCACCTCCATCAAGAGCAAAAGAAGGAATCTCCAGACCTTCACCTGGACCCCGCACAATAGTCCCATTGCCTTTGTAGAACCACTCAGGGGACACCCCTCGCTCGCCAGGTAAAGGCTTACCACCATCGATTCCCATTTGAAACATCTTCGCAGAATCGGTTACTGGCTCTTCCGAAGCTATTTCATCATCTGAATGCATCTGATCTCGGGATTGCATGCTTCCGGTATGGGTCAGACCAGTTCCAGAAACAACGACCCTATGATCATCAGGATGGTCGAAGGGAGCAATCAGATAAGGAGAAG
>Ga0315338_1000757_pt1 | contig 58061 bp, 47 predicted proteins | sample ASW8metaG_FD_204518 | JGI IMG/M metagenome (GOLD analysis project Ga0315338, IMG submission 204518) | Ammonia-oxidizing marine archaeal communities from Monterey Bay, California, United States - ASW #8 | ecosystem: Environmental > Aquatic > Marine > Coastal | place: USA: California | collected... | reverse complement strand
TACTCTTATTCTCAGGAAGTTTTTACGGGACCTTTTCTCATCAGGGATGGTATTTATTACCATCAGGACACAAATGAACCCGTTACCGGGATTGTTGAGTCGTTCTATGATGACGGTCGATTACGGGAAAGAAGAAATTACATAGATGGGGTGTTAGGCGGCCTCAGTGAGCACTTTCACGAGAACGGTCAATTGGAGAGGAGAGGGAACTTTATAGACGGGGAATATCACGGCCTCAGGGAGTGGTTTGACCGAAACGGTCAATTACGGGAAAGAGGAAACTGGATTGATGGGGAATTTGATGGTCTCTATGAGAGGTTCTACGAGAACGGTCAATTAGAGATGAGAGGAAACTACCAATACGCGAAACCGGAGGGCCTCTTTGAGTGGTTCGATGAAAACGGTCGGCTGGCCGAGACCAGAATGTACAGGAACGGAGAATTAGTCAAATGAAACTTCTTGCCATCCTCAGTGTTTTTTTTCTGAGTTTTTACTCTTATTCTCAGGAAGTTTTTACGGGACCTTTTCTCATCAGGGATGGTATTTATTACCATCAGGACACAAATGAACCCGTTACCGGGATTGTTGAGTCGTTCTATGATGACGGTCGATTACGGGCTAGAAGACATTACCGAGATGGACAAGAGGACGGTCTCTGGGAGAACTTCCACGAGAACGGTCAATTGGATAGGAGAGGAAACTACGTAGACAGGATACAAGACGGTCTTTGGGAGGGGTTCTATGAGGGCGGTCAATTAGAATACAGAGGAAACTACGTAGACGGGATACAAGACGGTCTCTGGGAGGGGTTCTATGAGGGCGGTCAATTAGAATACAGAGGAAACTACGTAGACGGGATACAAGACGGTCTCTGGGAGTGGTTCTACGAAGACGGCCGGTTGATCGAAACCAAAACGTACAGGAATGGAGAACTGGTCGAATGAAACCTCTATCTATTCTTCTGCGCTAACCCCTAGGTATCACCAAGTCGGGATCAGAAGGGATTTCGCTATAATACGTATCGGGGTAGTCCTGTGCGAAAGTGGCGGAATTGGTAGACGCGCTGGATTTAGGATCCAGTGGGGCAACCCGTGGGAGTTCGAGTCTCCCCTTTCGCACCAATTTTTAGGTGCTAGTGCACGCACGAAAGTGTGATGCATAGATGTTAGGTTAATTGATCCCAGAGGGGCTTGTGGATACACCAAATACAAATGCGGTTGACGTTTCTGTGGAAAAACGAAAGGGTTTGGAGCGCCGGATCACGGTACGCGTTCCTACCACACAAATCGAGCAGGAGATTGATACTCGCCTGAAGAAAGTTGGGAGGACAGCCAAGCTGAAGGGTTTTCGTCCTGGCAAGATACCGGCAAAAGTTGTTCTCCAGCATTATGGTGGGCAGGTGCGCCAAGAAGTCATATCGGACACTATCCGAGAAAGTTACTCGCGAGCCTTAGTTCAAGAGGAGTTAAACCCGGCAGGAGACCCTAATATCGAGCCTGTTACCGGAGGAGGCGAGGAACACTTTAGTTATCAGGCGACATTCGAGGTTTATCCTGAAATAAAGCTTAAGCCGACTAAAACTATTGCCGTTGAAACCCCTAGGGTTGCTTTCGACGAGTCAGATGTAGATGAGATGGTAGAGAAGCTTAGAGATCAGCGAGCGGAGTGGGAGACCGTTGAGCGAAAGTCCACTGTTGATGATCGTGCGGTAGTTAATTATGCCGGTACGCTTGGTGGTGAGCCGTTCGAGGGAGGCGAAGGGAAGGAGGTGCCTGTAGTTGTGGGGTCCGGCCAGGTAGTTGGGGATTTCGAAAAGGCGCTCAAGGGAGTTACCGCCGGACAGTCTAAGTCGGCCAAGGTAAAGTTTCCTAAGGATTATCCTTCTGAGGAACTCGCTGGGAAGAAGGCTGTGTTTGACATCACGGTTCTCAGAGTGGAAGAGAAAAAACTTCCAGAGGTTGATGAAGCGTTTCTAAAGACCTTAGGCATAGATGAGGGCGGGATCGACGCCCTAAAAGGTCAACTACGGCAGAATATGCAAAGGGAGTTGGAGGAGCGTCTGAAGGTGGAGACCAGGAACCGGGCATTGGATGGCCTGTCCAAAGCGAACGGGATTGAGGTGCCGAATACTCTGGTTGAGGGAACAATAAGCGCTATGCAAGCCGAATCTATGAGGCGTTTAGGTATCGAAGATCCGGAGAAAGCACCACCGAGATCCGAATTCCAGAGCACTGCTCGACGGAGGGTAACTCTGAGTCTTCTGGTGCAGGAACTGATTCGGGAAAATGATATTAAACTTGATCACAAGCGTGTTAATAACCGGATTGAGGAACTTGTTGCTCCTTACGAGAAGGCTGAGGAAGCAGCACAGATCTATCGAAGCAACCATGAGCTATTAGCTCAAGTGGAGTCTGGTGTGTTAGAAGATCAAGTGGTGGACTTCATATTGGAGCATGCAAAGACCAAAGAGAAAACTGAAAGTTTTAAAAAGTTTATGGGGTAGAACCGTGTTGTTTTTTATGAGGAGCAGATGGTGAGCACAACAGGCTTGAATTTAGTGCCAATGGTGGTAGAGCAAACTGCGCGTGGTGAGCGTGCATATGACATTTATTCCAGACTGCTTAAGGATCGAGTGGTTTTTATTGTTGGAGTTATAGATGACAATGTTGCTAACGTGATTGTTGCTCAATTGCTATTTCTTGAGTCTGAAAATCCAGACAAAGACATTCATCTCTACATAAACTCTCCTGGTGGTGCTGTTACAGCCGGACTATCTATTTATGACACTATGCAATTTATTAAACCGAACGTTAGTACGATCTGTATCGGGCAGGCAGCTAGCATGGGATCATTGCTATTAGCGGGTGGTGAAAAGGGGAAACGCCACTGTCTACCACACTCCAGAATCATGATTCATCAACCTAGTGGGGGGTTCCAAGGACAAGCTTCGGACATCGATATTCATGCAAAAGAGGTTTTAAAACTTCGTGAGCGATTGAACACAATATTGGCAAAACACACTGGACAACCTATTGAAACGATCGCGCAGGATAGTGATCGGGATAACTTCATGGATGGAGAAACTGCGGTTAAATACGGTCTAATTGATTCTATTCTTGAAAAGAGAGCTGAAAAATCTGCGCCAGAGTCAGAATAATGCTATATATATTAATAGCTTATTTAGAATTATGAGAGATCAACGAGATTTTAAGGTTTAGCGGATACCGCTTGGCAGATACCTGGGGGTAGTGCTATAACGCCTCGGCTATTAATTTTCAGGTAGAGCGAATAGCGTGAAGGATGCGATATGAGTGAGGATTCTCGCGACAAATCGAAAGACGGCAAGCTGCTGTACTGTTCATTCTGCGGGAAGAGTCAGCACGAGGTTCGTAAGCTCATCGCTGGGCCTTCTGTTTTTGTCTGCGATGAATGCGTTGAGCTATGCAATGATATTATCCGAGAGGAACTTGATGACCAGACAGAGCATAGCCAGGAAAAGCTTCCAAAACCCCAGGAAATAAAAACAGTACTGGACGAGTACGTTATAGCTCAACAGAGTGCCAAGAAGGTTCTTTCCGTTGCGGTTTACAATCACTACAAGCGGCTCGAGGTGCGGCTCCGTGAAAAAGGGAAGGAAGATATTGAGTTAGCTAAGAGCAATATTCTTCTGATTGGCCCTACAGGTTGTGGAAAAACATTGCTTGCCGAGACGCTTGCCCGTTTGCTGAACGTCCCTTTTACTATCGCCGATGCTACTACGCTTACGGAAGCAGGTTACGTGGGTGAAGATGTCGAGAATATTATCCAAAAGCTACTGCAAAAGTGTGACTACGACGTTGATAAGGCACAAACTGGTATTGTTTACATTGACGAGATCGATAAAATCTCGCGCAAATCAGACAACCCATCGATCACACGTGATGTTTCTGGTGAAGGTGTTCAGCAGGCACTTTTAAAATTAATAGAAGGTACTATTGCTTCGGTCCCCCCACAGGGCGGGCGCAAACATCCACAGCAGGAGTTCCTTCAAGTTGATACCTCCAATATTTTATTTATCTGTGGAGGGGCCTTTTCCGGTCTCGATAAAATTATTCTTAATCGTTCCCAACGTAGCGGGATCGGATTTGTGGCAGATGTCAAAAGCCCGGATGGCAACGAGAATATTGGAGAGCTGTTACGTGACGTGGAGCCGGAAGATCTTATCAAGTATGGGCTCATACCCGAGTTTGTTGGTCGACTACCTGTAGTTGCGACTCTAGAGGAGTTGGATGAAAAGGCTCTGGTCGAGATTCTAATCGAGCCTAAGAATGCCCTTACAAAGCAGTACCAAAAACTGTTCGGGATGGAAGGAGTGGAGCTTGATTTGCGCGAGGATGCTCTGAGAGCGATTGCTAAACGAGCAATGCTACGCAAGACGGGAGCCCGAGGGTTAAGAACCATTCTGGAAAATGTACTTCTAGATATCATGTACGACTTGCCGTCTATGGAAAGTGTGACCAAGATCGTTGTTGACGAAGTCGTAGTAACGGGCGAAACAAAGCCTTATGTAATCTATGAGTCATCGAAGGAATCGGCGGCAGTTGGGGATGAACGTCACTAATTTGCGTCTATTTTTCAGCCTAAGCTGGATTTTGGTTGAAGCTGAGAAGATGGTCCGTGGGTTGAGTTTTAGCTCAATCAGCCCCAAATAAAACTTCGGGAACGATACATTTGTGTTATTGAGGAGCATGCGGTGGAAGATGCACCGAGTACAAACGTGAGTGAAGGGGGCCAAAAACGGCTGCCTGTCTTGCCGCTGCGAGATGTCGTGGTCTACCCGCACATGGTTATCCCATTGTTCGTAGGACGGGAGAAGTCGGTCATCGCCCTTGATAGCGCTATGTCTGCAGGCAAAGAAATCCTGCTTGTGGCCCAGATGCAAGCTGACGTTGATGATCCCGGTAAGGACGATATCTACGAGATCGGGACAATTTCCACGATCCTTCAGTTGCTGAAACTCCCGGATGGGACTGTCAAAGTGTTGGTCGAAGGTGGCCAGCGTGCCCGCCTCTTGGGGGTGGAGAGTGACGAATATTTCTCCGCGGAAGTTGAAGGACTACTCGAAAATGAAACATACGATGAGAAGGAGATGGACGTTCTATCGCGCTCCGTAGTTTCCCGTTTCGAGCAGTATGTAAAACTTAATAAGAAAATCCCACCTGAGGTGTTGACCTCACTCGCAGGCATCGATGAGCCTGGGCGATTAGCGGATACCGTAGCCGCACACATGGCGCTGAAGCTTTCCGATAAGCAGAAGGTTCTCGAAGTTCATGACGTCAGGAAACGCTTGGAGCATGTGCTTGGGTTGGTTGATGGTGAAATAGACGTTTTGCGTATTGAGAAACGCATACGTGGCCGCGTCAAGCAGCAGATGGAGAAGAGCCAGCGTGAGTACTACCTGAATGAGCAGATGAAGGCTATTCAGAAAGAGCTGGGGGAAATGGAAGACGCACCCAATGAGCTCAGTGAGCTTGAGCAAAAGATTAGTAAGGCAGGTATGAGCAAGGAGGCGAAGGAGAAATCTACCTCGGAGTTAAACAAGCTTAAGCTCATGTCTCCGATGTCAGCCGAAGCAACTGTCGTGCGCAACTATATTGATTGGTTGCTAAAGGCGCCTTGGAAGAAACGAACCAAAGTGCTCCAAAATCTCGAAGAAGCGGAAAAGGTGCTTGAAGAGGACCACTATGGTTTAGAGAAAGTCAAAGAGAGAATTCTCGAGTACCTAGCCGTACAGCAACGTGTCAAAAAACTCAAAGGTCCAATACTCTGTCTAGTGGGCCCACCGGGTGTTGGTAAAACTTCGGTAGGTCAGAGCATCGCTCGCGCAACTAACCGCAAGTTCATCCGTATGTCTTTGGGTGGTGTGCGTGATGAGGCGGAAATTCGTGGTCATCGCCGAACTTACATAGGTTCAATGCCTGGCAAGATTATTCAGAATATGGGTAAGGTGAAAGTACGGAATCCACTCTTCTTACTTGATGAAGTGGATAAAATGTCTATGGACTTTCGTGGCGATCCCTCATCTGCGCTACTGGAAGTGCTTGATCCTGAACAGAACTACACGTTCAACGACCATTACTTAGAAGTCGACTTCGATCTGTCTGAGGTTATGTTTGTGTGTACGGCCAACAGCCTGAATATACCCGCGCCACTTCTTGACCGGATGGAGGTCATACGCTTGCCAGGCTATACGGAGGACGAGAAGCTTAATATTGCTAAGCGATACCTCATTCCAAAACAGATGAAGAACAATGGAGTTGAAGGGGGTGAGCTGAAGATCTCAGATTCGGCTGTTCTGAACATAATTCGTTACTACACGCGTGAAGCGGGCGTTAGGAATCTTGAGAGAGAATTGGCCAATGTGTGTCGCAAGGTAGTGAAGAAGCTATTGTTAAAACCACGTAGGGGCGTCGTACGCGTGAACCACCGCAATATTGGTAGATATCTTGGTGTGCGGCAGTTTCGTTATGGCCTCGCGGAAGAGAATGATCAAATTGGCCAGGTTACTGGTTTGGCGTGGACGGAGATCGGCGGTGAACTGCTTACTATTGAGGCGGCTATAGTGCCCGGAAAAGGCAAGCTTATTCACACCGGGCAGCTGGGCGATGTGATGAAGGAATCAATACAAGCGGCTATGACCGTAGTACGAAGTCGTGCCGATATGCTTGGTATTGATAGCGAGTTTCAACAGAAAAGTGATGTCCATATTCATGTGCCGGAAGGCGCAACCCCCAAAGATGGTCCTTCCGCTGGCATTGGAATGTGCGCAGCATTGGTCTCAGCTCTGACAAAAATCCCAGCTCGAGCAAATGTAGCGATGACTGGTGAGATTACTCTGCGTGGCGAAGTTCTTCCTATCGGTGGGCTGAAGGAAAAGCTGTTAGCTGCCCACAGAGGTGGCATAAATACCGTATTAATTCCCACAGAAAACAAGAAGGATCTGGCAGAAATTCCGAAGAACATCAAAGACAAGTTGAATATTCTTCTCGTTAAATGGATTGATGAAGTCTTTGAATTGGCGCTGCAACACGCACCTATTCCACTGTCTGATAACCTGGCAGTGAGCGATGAGCAGGAAACCTCTCTAGAGGAAAAAGAGCAGGGTGATGCGGTTCTTCCTCACTAGACCCGCAGCGCTTTATTTGACACCGTAAAATCCTGCTTGGTATAAGTTTAGTGTCATGGGGTGGGTTCATTGCCTGGCGTGCGTGAGGTTTGTGCCAATAACTCCCTGACAGTCGAGTCGTGGGTAGGCGTGACGTATGCGTCTAGAGATTAACTTCTAAATCTAAAAGGTATCGGAATGAATAAAGCGGAACTCGTTGATGCAGTAGCAAGTGCAGCTAGCCTTTCCAAAGCCGATGCAGGTCGGGCAGTTGATGCGGTAACGGGGAGCATTGCGTCGAGTTTGTCGAGGGGCGAACAAGTCGCGGTTGTTGGGTTTGGTACTTTTAGCGTTAAACATCGCGCTGCTCGTGCTGGGCGTAATCCAAGAACGGGTGAGACTATTTGGATTCAGGCCAGTAATGTACCTGGGTTTAAGGCTGGCAAGGCCCTAAAGGATGCCGTAAACTGACCGGCCGTTGTTTGAGGGGATCTGTCCCAGGGGGTGCTTAGCTCAGCTGGGAGAGCGTCGCCCTTACAAGGCGAAGGTCGGGGGTTCGATCCCCTCAGCACCCACCAAGTAAGAGCCGGAGTGGTAGTTCAGCTGGTTAGAATACCGGCCTGTCACGCCGGGGGTCGCGGGTTCGAATCCCGTCCACTCCGCCAGATGTGGAGGACAGATTTATTTCTTTGACAGGAAGTAGGTCTGTCCTTTTACTTTCCACAACTTTAGTGTAAGCAACTATGCTGACAAAAATTCGTGAAGGTGGTGGTAGATGGGTTGCGGGAATCGTTCTCGCGCTGATCGCCGTTGCATTTATTTTTTGGGGGGTTGATCCCACAATTATGGGGACGACCTTTGCTGCTAAGGTAAATGGTGAAGATATATCGCTAGGGGACTTCGAGCGCGCACTGCAGGTACAACGGAGCCAGTATCAAGAGCTCTATCGTTTGGAGATTACGGATGATCTTCAGAGGGAGCTGAGGCTTTCTGTCATTGAGAATCTTGTGCGAAATCGGGCACTTTTGCAGCGGGTACAGTCATCAGGTTATAGGGTATCCGACGAGCGCTTGATCCAGGCCATTCAATTGAGGCCGGAGTTTCAGGTGAATGGCGAGTTTTCTTTGGACCTCCTGCGAGCTCGACTTCTTTCCCAGGGGTTACCAGAGTCGTTTTTTTTGGATCGACAGCGTGAGCAAATAACGCTTCTTGAACTACAAAATAGTATCGCGACTTCTGCGTTCTACACGCCTAGCGAGCTTGCTCGTTATGTTGAGCTTTATAACGAAGAACGCGAGCTCGCGTACGCACTATTTGAGACTGATAATTTTCGTGACCAGGTTGTGTTGAATGAAGCTGATACCCTCGCGTACTACGAAGCTAACAAGGTCCGATTCTATACTGAAGAAAGCGTTGATCTCGAATACATTGAAGTATTACAAGCGGACCTTGCTGAGGGGATCGAGGTTACTGATGAAATTCTCGAGAACTACTACGAAGATGAGAGGTATCGTTTCGAGTCGGTGGATGAGCGCCGGGCGCGACATATCCTAATTAATTCGGTGGAAGAGGATTCTGAAGCCGAGGCTCGTGCTGCGGAGATCATGGCACGCTTGGAAACTGGAGAGAATTTTCAAGTGCTTGCCAGTGAGCTTTCAGAAGATGCTGGTACCCGTGGTCAAGGTGGCGACCTTGGTTGGTTAACTAGGGGGGTTCTGGCGGGTCCTTTTGAGGACGCACTTTTCGCCATGGAGGTGGGTGATTTACAGGGGCCTATTAAGACGGCATTCGGCTATCACATTATTCTTCTTGAAGAGATTAATGCGGGTGATGTGCAGACGTTTGAGTCGGTGAGAGAGGAGTTAATCGGCGACTATCAAAGCAGCCGTGCGGAGGCGCTATTTTACGAGCATGCTACCGAACTAGCAGATCAGGCTTTCGTCGCTTTTGATGAGTTAACGAGCGTTGCGGCTGAAATTGGGTTACCGCTCCAGTCATTCGGAGGTCTCACACGCACGGGTTCAGGGAGCCCGTTTGCAGCTAGCGCATCGGTTACCCAAGTAGCATTTAGCCCTGAAATTCTGGAGCAAGGTGAGAACAGTGGACTCGTGGAGATTGCAGATGACCACGTTGTTGTACTTCGGGTCGCTGCTCACCATCTACCAGCAGAACAGCCTCTAGATACTGTGAGAACTGATATTGAAGAAGAACTAACTCAAGCCGCTGCGGAGATTCTGGCAGGTGCGGCTGTTGAAGAGTTCTCGTCGCAGATGGAAAGGTATCTGGTAGAACGTTTCACAGGGTCTCAAGTAGCTGGAAACGAAGAGACGGAAGACATGGTTGAAGGGACAGTTGTCGCAAACGCCGAAGAGGAAGCCTCCGCAGATTCTGGTAGTTCGCTTGCTGTATTAGTTGCTGATCATGGCGGCGTCTGGATGGCACCACAATGGGTGGAACGGATCGATCCGAATGTACCAACTGAAATCCTGGCAACAGCGTTTCGTGCACAACAAGTTCAAGATGAAACCGTCCGTGAGCAAATTGCGCTGGCAAGCGGCGATCAGGCTGTGGCTGTGATTTCAGGTATACGGCCTGGAGATGCCGACAGTATGACGCTAGAAGAGCAGCGGCAGCAGATAAATCAGTTGGCGGAACAGTCAGCTATGTACGAATTGACGAGTTACGCCGGACAAGTTCGCAGTCAGGCAACTGTTCGTATACCTGAAGCGGTGCTAGATCCACTATCAATCTACCAGTTTTAGTATAGCCAGCTCCCTTATTTAGAGATAAAAGTAGCCTCTGTTTTGAGCCGCTATCCGTATAGCAAATAGATAAATTGTCTCGAAGTGTTGGTCACGTCGAATCGAGGTGCATGCCAACGGTATTGTAGCCAGAGTCAACATATAGGATCTCGCCGGTCACGCCGGCCGCGAGATCAGACACCAAAAAACTTGCTGCGTTGCCGACGTCTTCAATGGTTACGTTTCGTTTTAGCGGTGAGGCTTCACCCACGTGTGTAAGCATTTGGCGCATTCCCTTGATGCCTGATGCAGCTAACGTTCGAATCGGACCAGCTGAGATAGCATTGACCCGAATCCCATCTATACCAAGATCGAACGCCATAAATCTAACGTTGGCCTCCAGGCTAGCTTTTGCAAGACCCATAACGTTGTAACTTGGCATAGATCGCACGGCACCTAGATAACTCAGAGTGAGTAGTGCGCCGTTGCGCCCCTTCATCATCGTCCGACTTGCTTTTGCCAGAGCGGCAAAGCTGTAGCTAGATATGTCATGCGCAATTTGAAAACCCTCGCGAGTTATCGCTTCAAGGTAACTGCCTTCGAGCTGTTCTGATGGGGCATAGGCGATGGAGTGAACAAGAATATCAAAGCCATCCCAATGTGTAGAAAGATCTCTGAAAAAATTCTCAATTTGCTCATCTTCTGTGACGTCTAGAGGTAAGGCAATCTTGCTATCGAGTTTTGCAGCCATTTTCTCCACACGGTTTTGAAGCTTTTCATTTTGGTAGTTAAATGCAAGTTCTGCACCGCGCTCCCTGAGCGCTTGGGCTATACCCCATGCGATTGAACGGTTGCTTGCAAGTCCTATGATGACAGCTCTTTTGCCAGTAAGAAAACTCATATCACGTCCTTAGTCGTTGTTTGTGATGCCATACTTTGTAGCGCTCTTATTACGTGGTTTGCTCAGTCACATCAACGTACATAATCAGCCGTTGGCCAGGCTGAAGATATTTGTTAGCTGATAAATTGTTCCACTCAAGTAATTCTGGAACCGTTACTCGAAAACGTGTGGAGATGCGCGACAATGAATCGCCTTTACGTACGGTGTACGTTAGACGGCGGATTCTTTCATTCTGAGTAGGCGCAAGCGACACAGCCGGTTGTATCCAGATGAACAGCTCGCGACCAACTCTTAAGGTATCGCCGGGTGCCATGGCGTTCCAGCGAGCGAGTTCCATAGTGGTAACGTTGTACTGACGGGATATGCTCCAGAGTGAATCGCCCGATTGAACTGTATGAGAATGGCGTTGCCCATCGCGAGTTTGATTCAGAGTTCGAGCTCTCCTTGCATCTAGGGTTTGAGTGTAGCTCTCTAGATTTTTTACTGCATGAGGAATCATTAGGTTTTGTCCTATGCGAATCATATCGTTGCCAAGGTTGTTGACCTTCTTGAGCACCGCGGATGTTGTTTGATAGGTAAGGGCTAGATGACCTAGCGTCTCGCCGGCTTTAACTTGGTGTCGGGACCAACGGACTCGATCTTGTGCGCTCAGATCGCTCATGGCTGAATCGAAATTTGTAGCTCGCTCTACGGGTACGAGAAGACGGTGGGGTCCGTCGGGATCAGTAGCCCAGCGATTGACACCGGGATTGAGCCGATAAAGTTCATCTGTACTTATGCCTATAAGCTCAGCTGCTAGCGCCATATCGATTTGTCCATCAATATCTACGACCTCAAAGCGGGGTTCGTTTTGGATCACTGGTAGCGACAAGTCATAGTCGTGGGGCGCTATCACCACCCGTTGAAGTGCGAGAAGCCTGGGTACATAAGTCCTCGTCTCTAGCGGTAGATAGCGCCTGATGTGCCAAAAATCCGTCGGCTCACCTGCTGCCTCTGCCTGACGTATAGCTCGGGCGACGTTACCTTCGCCGGAGTTATAACCGGCAACGGTCAGTAGCCAGTCACCATCAAATAAATCGTTCAGGTACTGAAGATAGTCAAGAGCGGCACGGGTAGATTCCAGAACATCCCGCCGCCCGTCATACCACCAGTTTTGTTTGAGTCCTAGGCGTTGGCCTGTCCCTGGAATGATCTGCCAGAGCCCAGCGGCTCGACCGTGGGAGTAAGCGAAGGGGTCGAAGGCGCTTTCCACCACTGGGAGTAGTCCTAGGTCCAGGGGCATTTCCCTGTGTTCCAAGGCTTCAACGATATGGTAAAGATAGCTTTCTGAGCGTGACAACACCCGCTCAAGGTAGTCTGGATGGGTAGCAAACCAGTTGAGTTCCGCGTCTATCGAGGGATCCTGGTCTTGGGGAAGCCGTGATCCGCTACGAATTCGACTGAGTAGTTCCTGTTCAGTGTAAGTGATCGTTGGACTGGGTTCGATTTCTTGGATATCCGTCTCGGGTTCCTGAAGTACTTCAATAGTTGAGAGTTCTGTGGGTTCCACATTCGCCTGCGAGGTCTCGAGTGGCGCTATCCCTGAGTTCTCAAGGTTCTGAGTGACAGGAGTTATTGTTTGGCATCCGGGTAGCGCAGCAATAAAGGTGAGCATCCAAGCCAATCTTGGCTGCGATACGTTTGTTAAAATATCGCCGCGAGAGTCGCGACGGCCATTGTTTTTCATGTAACCCATCTTCATGTGCTTACTGCAGCCTAGCTATGCTACTGATTGGCTACCCACGTGCAAGCTTGGGAGCGGTGTTCTAGTAATTGACTCTCTGTTAACCGTGTCTCAGAGTTCGACCGTGGAAATGAAACCCCAAATGCTAGATGGTTGGCTAAGTACCCCTTTGGGGCGACGTTGCCTTGTTGAGGAGCAGCGTTTGGCCAAGGATGCTCTTGAGCGTGTGTTCGGGGAGCAATTTCTCCAGATTGGTCTCTGGGGTAATCAGAGCACATTTTTGAGGTATGCCAGGACTCAGCGCGCTACATTGGTTGATTGGCGACCTGATGTGGGTGCCCAGCTACTTTGTGATCCCCACGCGTTGGCTATTGCAACAGACTCTGTAGACGTGGTGTTGTTGCCCCATACACTTGAATTGGCGCCTTCGCCCCACGCGTTGCTTAGAGAGGTAGATCGGGTGGTTCGGGCGGATGGCCAGGTGCTTATTCTGGGCTTCAGGTTAAGTGGGTTCTGGGGGTTGAGGCACTTACTGGCTGCCAACGGTTACCCATCTGGGCATAAGCGCCTTATTTTCGAGACTCGTTTGCGGGATTGGTTGCAGCTTTTAAGCTTTGAGATTGATAATCGAAGACGCTATTGCCACACATTGCCACTAGAAAAGGTTCAACGGTTTGGCTCGTTCCCGAAAGAAGAGTGGGCGAGACGGTGGTTGCCGTTGCTTAGTGGCGGGGTATTCATAAGTGCTCAAAAACGTGTACACCCTATGACTTCGGTGAGGCGCCGATGGCGCTCCTCACGTCTGAAAGTCGTAGGTGGTTTGGCGGAGCCGACCACACGCTCTTCCAATCACTGTCAGTACTGATGAAGACGATCAAAATATTTACCGATGGAGCATGCCGCGGCAATCCTGGCCCCGGTGGCTGGGGGGTCATGCTCCAATATCAAGACCATGTCAGAGAGCTCTACGGCGGGGAGTTAGAGACAACCAATAATCGTATGGAGCTTACGGCAGCTATCAAAGCTTTAGAGGCGTTAACGGAAATCTGTTTTGTGGAGCTCTACACTGATTCAGTCTACGTTAGGGATGGAATAACCAAGTGGCTCGCTCAGTGGCGAGAGAATGGTTGGCGAACTGCCGCAAAGAAACCTGTAAAGAATCAGGACTTGTGGACACAGCTGGTAGAGTTAGTTGAGAAACAGGAAATCAGCTGGTACTGGGTTAAGGGACATGCAGGTGATCCAGGTAACGAGCGTGCAGATGCTCTGGCGAACCAGGGGTTAGACCAGATGCTTGCAGAACACTAGTTTCTTATACAGAAAGGTTTGTTTTTGTGATGGCCTAAGGCAAGATACTGGGCAACTAATTCAGCCTTTAGGTTAAATTTACTACCCTGATGCGGCAGGTCGTACTTGATACAGAGACGACGGGTCTTGAGCCCGGGGCGGGGCATCGCATCATCGAAATTGGTTGTGTCGAACTCCTTAACCGCCGACCTACTCAACAGTCTTTTCACCACTATATGAACCCCGAACGGGCTGTCGATCTTGGTGCGTTAGAGGTACATGGGCTTGATGATGACTTTTTGTCCATGCAGCCTCTGTTTCAGGATGTGGCCGAAGAATTCCTCGATTTTGTTTCCGGTGCTGAATTGGTAATTCATAACGCTGACTTCGACGTCGCTTTTATTAATCAGGAGCTTGGGAGGCTTGAGGTGTCGACGCAGGATATCACCCAGTGCTGCGATATCCTCGATACACTGGCCTTGGCTCGTCGCCTACATCCTGGGCAGCGAAACAGTTTAGATGCCTTGGCAAAGCGCTATCAGGTGGATAACTCCAAGCGGGAGCTTCATGGGGCACTGCTTGACGCACGGATCCTTGCTGAGGTCTATCTGGCCATGACGGGAGGGCAGGCCAGCCTCTCACTTGAAGAGGACTCGGAACTTGTTCAGACGCAAGCCCTTAAGGTTGTGCCAGTGGATCGGGACGGCCTGACGCTAGTCGTGCCTAACGCTTCAGCAGATGAGCTGGCTGCTCACCAGGCAATGCTAGAGGCTATGGCGGCACAGCGCGAAGAACCGACTCTCTGGGAAAGTGTTGAATCTGAAAATTCTCAGTGAACTCGTATTTGCGGAGTTGCTAAATTTTTTGCAGGACTTTGCTCAAGCGGCTAATATTCCGCCCTTCGACCGCCATCTGCATAAGAAAGAGAATCGGGAGATTTAATGGAAACCTTGGTTTTTGACACTGACATGCTGGTATCTGGGATTATTCTGGCCGTTACCTTTACGCTAATTTTTACTGAGCAGCTGCATGGTATTGAGCGGCCAAAAGTGGCTATGGCCGGCGCCGTAACCATGATAATTGTAGGGCAGATATTTGGGTTCTACTCGCCCGAGGAAGCGATTGAGGCGGTTGATTGGAATGTTATTTTTCTGCTAGCCGGAATGATGACCATCGTTTCGGTCATGATCCCCACTGGTGGGTTCGATTGGATGGCTTACAAGATTGCAGCGCTGAGCAAAGGGCGACAGTTTTTTATGCTGGTCTTGCTAGGGACCGCTATTACGGTTTTATCGCTTCTGTTAGACAATGTAACGACCGTCGTAATTTTTGGGCCACTCATTATTCTTATTGCAAAAGCGCAGAAAATCTCCCCTATTCCCTATCTTTTAGGTGCGGCGCTGCTTGCTGATACTGGTGGTATTGCCACGTTGGTCGGGGACCCGCCAAATATAATGATTGGCTCGGCTGCTGAAATAACCTTTAATAACTTCGCCTACCACATGTTTCCTATAACACTAGTGTCATGGTTGGTATGTCTTTTTCTTTTGAAGTTTTTATTCAAGAAAGAGCTTGCGGTGACACCGGCTGAAGCCGATATGGGTGAAGTCAAATTCGCAGACCCAAGGCTTTGGAAAGCATCTATCGCGATACTGCTAATCATGACGGGGCTCTTTATGGCGCATAACGCGCTTCACTGGGAGCCATGGTTTGTTGCCATTCTTGGTATGACAGGGTTGGTAATGGTGTCCCGCAGCGTGCATATGGATCGCGCCCTGGAGCACGTGGAATTTACCCTTTTAATCTTCTTCCTGGGTTTGTTCATGATTATTGGTGGTGTGGAGCATAGCCAGTTTCTGGAATTTGTAGGGCAAGGCATAACACCGTTTGTACAGTCTGACTTGTTAGTCGCAACCATATTGCTGATGTGGGTGGGAGCGTTTCTGTCAGCAGCAATCGATAATATCCCTTTTACCGCAGCCATGATTCCGATTATTTTGGGTATGGAAGCGCAAGGCATTCCTGTAGCGCCACTTTGGTGGGGCTTGGCTATGGGTGTAGGCTTGGGCGGCAACGGGACCCATATTGGTTCGACGGCTAACGTTTTTATTGTAACGATCTCAGAGCGTTTAGCGCGTGATCAAAACGACCCAAGTCTGGCGATTACCCCCGGTCTCTGGTTTAGAAAAGGGTTCCCTGTGATGCTGGCAACGCTTGTGGTCTCCACGGTACTTTTCTGGGCGTTCTTCGATTTCTATGCTCAGCCTGTTAATTAGTGCTTAGCCATTTGGCAATCAAGCTAGCTGACTTTAAATGTAGAGGTGGTATTTCACTTTTTCTAACTCAGAGCAAGATTAAAGTAAGGGGTTAGTAGTGAAAATTCTGGTCACTGGAGCCGCCGGATTTATCGGTTATCACACCGCAAAGGCATTGTTGGCTCGCGGTGATGAGGTGGTTGGTCTTGATAATCTCAATGAGTACTACGATGTCAGTCTAAAGCATGCGCGCCTAGCACTACTCAGGCAACAGGCGCGGTTTGAATTTGTGCAGCTCGATCTTTCGGATCGTCACGCCATGGATGATTTGTTTGCTACTCAGAATTTCCAACGGGTGGTTCATCTCGGCGCCCAGGCCGGGGTTCGTTACAGTACCGAGCACCCTTTTTCTTACCTGGATAGTAATGTAATAGGAACGCTGGCGGTGCTAGAAGGGTGTCGCCATTATCATGTTGAACACCTAGTTTACGCTTCCTCTAGTTCTGTTTATGGCGCTAATACCAAAATGCCTTTTGCAGTAGATCATAACGTTGACCACCCGTTGTCGCTCTATGCTGCCACAAAGAAATCCAATGAGCTTATGGCTCACAGCTATGCGAATCTTTATGAATTACCAGTCACGGGACTGCGGTTCTTTACCGTTTACGGACCGTTCGGTAGACCAGATATGGCGTTGTTTCTTTTTACGAAAAACATTGTAGAAAACAAGCCCATTGATGTATTTAATTTTGGTAATCATCGTCGAGATTTTACTTATATCGATGACATTGTTAGCGGTATTGTGAAAGCGCTAGATCACATTGCAGAACCAAATCCCCAGTGGGATAGTGATAAGCCAAATTCGGCAACCAGTCGTGCACCTTACCGTCTATACAATATTGGCAATCAGCAGCCAGTGGATCTGATGAGATATATCGAAGTTTTGGAGGGATGCCTGGGTCGCAAGGCTGAAAAAAATTTATTACCTATGCAACCCGGAGATGTTCCTGATACTTGGGCTGATGTGGGGGACTTAGTCACCGATGTGGGCTATCGGTCAATAACTCCTATAGAAGAAGGCGTTAAACAGTTTGTAGACTGGTATGTTGAGTACTACAAGATTGTCTTGTAAAAGCGCTAGGTGTTTACTTGGTTGAAAAAAGACTGTACGACATGCTTTTTATAGGCTTTGAAAATGGGTGAAGAGACCTACGGCCCCCGCACCTCAGCGTGGAGCGCGTTATCTAAATGCGCCACTGTGCTTTCCCAACGAACTATTACATCCCTTTTTCAGGAAGATATGGATCGCACAGAAGCATTTTCCGTAGAGGCGGAGGGGGTATGGTTGGATCTTAGTCGGCAACGGCTGGATTCATCGGCTCTGGAGCTGTTGTTTGAGCTTGCTAAGCAGACTGAGGTAGCGGTTTGGATCAAACGCATGTTTGATGGCGAACACATCAATAATACTGAAGACCGTGCCGCGCTCCATGTTGCACTTCGGCGCCCTGCCGACTGCCCTCTAACGGTTGATGGCGAGGATGTGATGCGATTGGTGGAAGCGGAACGCGCTAAGGTGCATCAATTGGCCGACGCCCTTCATGAGGGAGAGCTCAAAGGTTACACGGGCCGCCCCATCACTGACATCGTCAACATTGGGATCGGAGGATCAGATTTGGGGTTGGTCATGGCTGTGGAGGCGCTCAGCGACTACCGTAAGCCTGAGTTGGGCATGCATTTTGTATCGAATCTCGATGGTGTTCAGGTCTCCAGAGTTTTAGAGAAAGTCAGCCCCGAGACTACGCTTTTTGTGGTGTGCTCTAAGAGCTTCACGACGCTGGAGACACTCACGAACGCCCGGGTGGTTAGAGAGTGGTTAATGGTGTGCGGAGGAGAACAAGCCGTGGCGACTCAATTCGTAGCCGTGTCAACGAATCACGCTGCCATGGATGCCTTCGGTATCGCTCCGAAACGGCGGTTAGCGCTATGGGACTGGGTTGGGGGGCGCTATTCACTGTGCTCGGCTGTGGGTCTGAGCCTGGCACTGGCCGTGGGTTGGGAGCACTTTGAGGCGCTGCTTCGTGGGGCACACGCAATGGACCGTCATTTCGAGCAGGCGCCTTTGGACGACAATTTGCCGGTGTTATTGGCGCTGACCGGTGTATGGAATCGTAATTTTCTTGGTATGCCGAGTCATGCGGTCCTGCCTTACGATCACCATCTGTGCCGGCTGCCAGCCTATCTTCAGCAACTGGAGATGGAGTCCAACGGTAAACGTGTACAACGCGATGGCGCGCCTGTGGAATGCGAGACTTGCCCGGTTATTTGGGGCGAGCCTGGTTCTAATGCACAACACTCTTTCTATCAACTGCTTCACCAAGGTACAGCTAAGGTAAGTGTGGATTTTTTGCTCCCAGTAAGTTCAGGCGTGGGATATCAGGAGCAGCAGGATCTGGCGGCTGCCAATTGTCTCGCCCAGAGCTGGGCGTTGGCGTCAGGGGACCCAGCTGAGTTAGACAATGAGCCCCATCAAGCGTGTGCTGGCAACCATCCAAGCTCGTTGATCCTGTTCGAGCGCCTCGATCCTGATATGTTGGGTAAGCTCATTGCGCTGTATGAGCACAAGGTGTTTGTTCAGAGCGTGATCTGGGGCATAAATGGCTTCGATCAGTGGGGTGTGCAGCTTGGCAAACGCTTGGTAACTGGAGTGGCAGAAATCATCGCAGATGAAAACGTAGTTGGACCGCCGGCGCTGCAGGGGGCGCTTGCGCGGTTCCGTAAATGGAGAGTATAAGATTGCTTTTTGAGTACTGGATCGGCAGTGTGACTGGGATCACAGTCGATAGTCAGTAAATAAAACTGTTAGAACTGCTAAGGGCAGGCCTTCAATGCTGTTAACTTATGCGCCTATTAGGAAAAAATAGTGGCCAGATATTGAGATGTTCTCACATGAATAAGGATTTTCTGTGCATAACGGCAATTGTTGCCACAGTCTGTTTAAGTCATAAGCTGGCTTTAGGTGAACCTTGGCTTCCACCTGGCGATATGCTGATTCGAAGCGACCTCCAGTTGCTTGCGGACGTTGGTATGCTGCAGGTGCCTCTTACTACTTGGCCTTTATCTCTAGCAAACATTGATGCCGCCCTGGAGGGTGCAGATATCACTGAGGGTAACCCTATGGTTGTCCAAGCGCTGCAAAGAATTCGTAATAAGTTGCGCGACGAATATAGAGTGAATGATGTTGGGATAAGGAGCTCAATGAGGGGGTCAAGCAATCCGAGAACCGTACGAACCTTTGAAGATACGCCTCGTGCAAAAATGGAGTTGGGTGGGGATATCTCCTGGATGGGTCGGCGTTTTGCTATGAAGGCACAAGCTCGAAAAGTGTCAGACCCGACAGACAGTGATTATGATTATTTTCGTCTAGATGGTTCTTATATTGGCGCATCAGTTGGTAACTGGATGCTGGCATTTGGTTATCCGGAACGATGGTGGGGACCAGGCTGGGATGGTAGCTTAATTTTGTCGACTAATGCCCGTCCAGGTCCTCAGGCATCAATAAAGAGAAGAATAACGACGCCATTCAATTCTAACTGGCTGAGATGGATCGGGCCCTGGTCTCTGACCTCGTTTTTTGAACAGTTGGATGATGAACGTGTTATCCAGAATGCGATGTTATTTGGGGTGAGGATGACAGCAATGCCAGTAGATGGTTTAGAGATTGGATTGTCACGCACTGCCCAATGGTGCGGGACTGGCCGATCCTGCAATGCCAGTATATTTATGGATCTCTTGCTTGGCCGTGATAACGAAGGTGTGAATGTTGGTGTGGGTGAGGAACCCGGGAATCAATTAGCTGGTATAGATCTTCGATGGGCTTCTCCGGTCGGTGATTCCCCATACGCTATTTATCTTCAGTGGATTGGAGAGGATACTAGACAGGGCGGACCGCAAATAGGAAGTTGGCTCCGACAGCTAGGCGTTGAGTTCTGGGGAATTGTTCCCGGTTTGAATTGGCAGCATAGGTCTCATGTTGAGTGGTCGGATACTACGTGTCGAGATGGTGGAATCGGCCGTGGTAATAAACAGTTTAATTGCGCCTATAACCACGCACGGTACGGTACGGGATACCGATATCGAGGACGCTCTATTGGCCATGGGATTGATAGCGATAGCTTCTCCTCTTCGATTGGCTCTACTCTGATAGATTCACGCGGCAATAGCACTAACTTTTTAGCGAGATATATGGAAATAAATAGTGATGGCGAATTCAATCCTCTGTCCTCGGTGCGACAAGAAATTTCAGAGCTTTCAGTTTCCTATAACAGACGGTTTAATCGGGTAACAACCTCTATAGGCATGGCATATAGCCATCTCAGACAGGATGTGGCTGGTGCCAGCACGAATTCAACCTTTGAGTGGTGGGCTGGGTTTCAGACAAATTGATCCTTGCTCGCCACTGTTGTGAACGATATCATGAAGTTTCACCAGCTTCTTTGAGCACCATCTTGGATCGAAACCCATCTTTTCCAGTTTTCTCAGTAATCCGGGTTGTGCTGGTGGCCGCGCTATCTGTGTCTATATTCACAGAGTCTTCTGCGCAGACAGTAGGACAGGTTCAGCAGTTAATGAATCAACTCCCACCCGGTGTCATACAGGGGTTGGCAGGGCAGTCCCAACTACCAGGTCAAGGAGTAGAGCAGGCGCTCCCAGAGGCCATCCAGCCTCCTGTAGCCGGCGATGTTGGGGAGCCTGAGGAAGAGATTCCGGATGGACCGCCCAGACTGGTGCCTGGCGATACATTAGTGATTGAGTTCGTGGTGAGATCAGAGGACTGGGTTCCGACGCCGGTGCAAGCGCAATTATCCTCTTCACCACCTGTTGCTACACCACCTGCTGCTACACCACCTGCTGCTACACCAGTAGCGGGACAAGGGATTGGGGTTGAGTTCGAACCAGAAGAAAATCAAGTTCTAGATCAAGGAATGCTTGACCGATTAATAGCCGGTAATCCTTATCAGTTGGATGATGACGGGTTTGTTGTTTTGCCTGGTGTTCCACCGATCCAGCTTGCAGGGCTTAGCGTGGAAGAAGCTATGGTTCGGATTAGAGCAGAACCATCACTAGTGTGGCTGCAGCCTGTAGTAACGTATTTGCCGCTTGTGCCTTTTGGTATCGATTCGCTTGAAGCCTTCGGGTATCGCCTTTTTGTAGATGATTCAAATAACTTCTCATCTTTAGGGGGAAGTGCCTCTTACGTGCCTATTCCATCTGAGTACGTTATGGGTCCAGGAGATGTCGTTAACGTTCTACTCTTTGGTAATGTGAACCCGACCTTGTTGGGCTTCGGTGGTGATCCTCGATATAGGTTGATGGTCTCACGCGACGGAGCTATTGACCTTCCCACAATTGGCCCGGTTAGTGTCGCTGGGTTGACTTTTGAGCAGCTACAGACGGCTGTTATGCAACGTGTAGAAGAGCAGATGATTGGGGTTAGGGCGAATATCACGCTTGGAGCACTGCGTTCCATTAGGGTGTTTGTTGTTGGGGATGTGCCACGGCCGGGTCCTTATATGGTCAGTGGTTTGTCGACCATAACCAATGCGCTATTCGTTAGTGGTGGGGTTAATGCGGTTGGTTCGCTTCGTAAAATTGAATTAAGACGTGCGGGTCAGCTTGTTTCGACATTAGATCTTTATGATCTGTTGTTGAGAGGTGATACGGGTGGTGATGAGCGTTTACAACCAGACGACGTTATTTTTTCACCACCAATAGGGGATAGTATCCATGTCCATGGTGACGTTCGGCGTCCAGCGATCTATGAGCTAAATGGGGAACGTACCGTCGAAGAAGTTATAGCGCTCGCAGGAGGATTTAGCTCAAGTGCTGATCAGAGTGCAATCAAACTGGAACGCACCATGCCCGGTGGTACCACAGCTTACAATATCGATCTTACTACACAGACAGGTGGGGTTCAGTCACTACAGGATGGCGATATTCTGCTGGTGCCATCCAGGCTAGAACAGCTGGATAATACAGTGCGTCTATCTGGTAACGTATTCCAGCCTGGCCTCTATCCGTGGCACGAAGGCCTTACCTTGACTGATCTAATTGACTCTAGGGAGCTTATTAAACCTAGATCGGACCTGCGTTACGTGCTTATCAGACGTGAAATTCAGCCTAATGTTCTCACAGAGGTTTTCTCAATAGATCTTCAGTCTGCCTGGAATGATCCAGGGGGCACACAGGATGTTGTGTTGCAGTCACGTGATACCGTTTACGTTTTTGATCGGCTAAATAGTCGGCAGGACGTCATCTCTGAATTGCTCGACGAGCTGAGAGCGCAGAGGTTTCGAACCGATATCATTCCTCTGGTAAGGGTTGGAGGCCAAGTAAACTCGCCCGGTGATTATCCATTAGAACCAGGTATGACGGTTGCGGGCCTAGTAAGGGCCGGAGGCGGGCTCACTGAGTCAGCGTATGCTCTTGATGCAGAGCTTGTGCGTTACAGTACTAGTAATAGTGGTGCTATCCGGCAGACAGAAATTATAACGGTAGATCTGGGCAATAGTTTAATAGGCGTACCTGGGGCAGATATTTCTCTGTCCCCTTACGATCATCTGAATATAAAAGTGGTGCCGAATTGGACTGAACAGGAAGTGGTGGAACTTGTTGGTGAGTTGATCTTTCCGGGCATCTATCCTTTAAGAGAAGGTGAGACATTGATGGATGTTTTAACTCGCGCAGGAGGATTGACAGAATTCGCATTTCCAGAAGGCGCAATATTTATTCGTGAGGAGCTTCAGGCGCGCGAGGCGGAACAGTTAGAGAACCTAGCAAACCGACTGGAGCGAGATATACAAGGCTTGGCGACAGACCCGCAAAATGCTCCGGCCGTAGCTGCAGGGGCGGCCCTAGTTGCTTCGCTGCGTAACGTCGATCCAGTTGGCCGTCTAGTTATTGATCTATCAGAAATTCTTGAGGGTAACATTGCTCAGAACATTGTCCTGAGAAATGGTGACCAGTTGTATATCCCTCCAATTTCGCAGGAAATCATAGTGCTTGGAGAGGTGCAATACCCGACTTCGCATGTATTTGAAGGCGGTTTAAACAGAGACACTTATATTGAAATGAGTGGTGGTACAACTGATAACGCAGACATCGGCCGAATTTACACGGTTCATGCTAATGGTAGAGTTGATGTTAATAGCTCTCTTTGGTTTTCGGGAGAGAGCGGTGGAGATATCATGCCAGGAGATACGGTAGTTGTACCTATAGACACGTCTGTATCTGTATCAACGCAAATACCGGTTTGGGCCGCTGCAACACAGGTCTTTTATAATATTGCAATTGCGGCCGCAGCCCTGAACTCTTTCTGAGGATTTCGCCTCAGATACACCCACCAGGGACATGGATTTCGTCGACCTAAAGACTCCTTATCGTCAACTTCACGAATTAATTAATACTCGGATTCAGTCCGTACTTGATCACGGTCAATACGTACTTGGTCCAGAAGTAGATGAATTGGAGGAACGACTCGCAGATTATGTTGGGGTAAAACAGTGCATAGGGGTATCAAGTGGTACAGATGCGTTGCTGATTGCCCTCATGGCTTGTGATATTGGTCCGGGGGATGAAGTGATTACCTCTCCATTCAGTTTTATATCCACTGCTGAAGTTATATTGCTTTTGGGTGCAAGACCTGTATTCGTAGATATTGATCCTCACACTTACAATATAGATCCGCTTCTTTTAGAGACGGCGGTTACGGAGCATACCAAAGCGATTGTGCCTATATCTCTTTATGGGCAGTGTGCTGATTTTGATAGGATTAACGAGATTGCTGATCGGCATGAACTGATGGTTATAGAGGATGGAGCTCAGAGTTTTGGTGCATCGTATAAGGGCCGGAAGTCATGTGCACTCAGCCATATTGGCACCACTTCTTTTTTTCCGTCTAAGCCCTTAGGTTGTTATGGAGATGGGGGAGCATTATTCACTGATGATGTAAAACTTGCTAAACGAATACGTGAGATTAGAGTCCATGGCGAGGATCGACGCTATCATCATGCCCGTCTTGGCATTAATGGTCGAATGGATACACTTCAGGCGGCAATATTGCTGGCAAAACTCGACATATTCTCGAACGAGGTTGAAGTGAGACAAAAGGTCGCAAGTCGATATACAAGCCTAATTAAAAAGGGCCTGGAGGAAGACGCGGGATTGTCGCATGTTGTTTCGATACCTCACATAGAGCCGCATAACACTTCTGTTTACGCGCAATATACTATCGAAGTTCTAAATCGAGATACTGTGCAGAAGGAAATGAATGCTCGGGGTATTCCTACTGCGGTGCACTATCCTTCCCCGCTGCATCAGCAACCGCTATTTTCATCGATTCAGACAAGTGGAGGAAATTATCCAGTAAGCGAAGTCGCTTCTTCCCGTGTAATAAGCTTGCCCATGCACCCCTATCTACATCAGGATCAACAGGATTCCGTAGTTTCTGCGCTGCTGCTTAGTAGTGCATAGAGGGGCATGTTTAGGCGGTGCTACAATAGCCAATAGGGATTGAGTAAGTTTGTTGGGGAATTGATGGCCGTTATAAAAACTAGTAAGGCGGCTGAGCGATGGAGTTAGTAGTCCCGCTGGCTTTCACCCTCATAGTCACTGTGCTGTTTATCCTTGCGCTGCGTCCAGTCGCGCTAGCAATTGGGCTAGTAGACATTCCAGGGGGGAGGAAAATGCACAACGACCCCACGCCTGTCATCGGGGGGGTAGCCATGTATCTTGGGCTCCTCTTTGGCGGTATGTTGCTGGGGGTCACACCCGCTTTCAGTGCGCTGTTAATGGGTGCGTCGTTATTGATTGTAATTGGCGCGATTGATGATCGTTTTGATTTACCTCCAACTGTTCGCTTAATCACCCAGACCTGTGCTGTATTAGTCATGATATATGCGGCTGGTCTTAAGCTCAGCAATATAGGTTCGCCGTTGTTTTTTGATTTTGAGCTCGGCGCCTTTGCCATACCATTTACGATCCTGGTAACTCTGACTGTAATTAATGCGTTCAATACCATTGATGGTATTGATGGATTAGCGGGTGGGGTTGCCTTTATTGCGTTAGGCTTTATGGCGATTATCAGCATCGGTAGCAATATCTTGGGCTTAGTTCTACTGTTAATGGTGGTAGTCGCTGGGTTTCTCGTCTGCAATGTTCCCGTGAGTTCTAATCGGCAGGCGAAGTGTTTTATGGGTGACGCGGGGAGCACTTTTTTGGGCTTCGCTGTGGCTTGGCTAGGAATATCGCTCAGCCAGGGTGAGTCAGCCCCGATGTCGGCAGTGACGGGACTTTGGCTAGTTGCCGTGCCCATCTACGACGTTCTCACCAGCGTGTTACGGCGTATTATCAAGGGACGATCTCCGTTTAAGCCTGATCGAGATCATTTCCACCATATCTTGATGCGTCAGGGGCTATCCGCCAAGATAACTCTGTTGGTCATCCTCGCGTTAAGTTGTATCACTGCGTCTATCGGATTAATCGGTGAGATATTCATCGTACCGGACGCCATTATGTTTCTGTCATGGCTCCTTTGTGGGGTGATCTACTTCGAAGACATGATGGTTCGCGGAGGCCAGCGGCTCACCGGCCTAATAAATAGCCTCCTGCGGAAGCTGATGCCTTTAGGAGTAGGCCAACACTCGATGCCCGCCTCTCCTAAAGAAAAAGTTAATTAATCCTTCTTCGCCTAGCTAGTTGAGTTAGTGGGGTAGCTAGCTAGATGATGAGAAGTACCTCTCGGGACGAGTGCGCCGAGCCGCTATATTCCTTCCTTCGCAAAATCAGGATCGACACCACTATGGAATAATGCGTCGAATCAGGGCATTGTGGAAGATTCATGAATTCCATCATTCAGCTGAAGAGTTTAATATTGAGGAGAACATCAATAAATCAAGAATACTTAGAAGCATTTCTTCTTGTCCGTCATGTTGGGTAACTAAAAATGGGAAATAAGAAAATACTCGTTACTGGAGCAGATGGCTTTATCGGTTCACATCTAGTAGAGATGCTTATCCAAAAAGGTTATCAGGTAAGGGCGCTCTCTCAATATAACTCCTTTGGATCTTGGGGTTGGCTGGAAACTATTGATTGTTTAGATCAAATTGAAGTTTTGAATGGAGACATAAGAGATCTGAGTTATTGCAGATTTATAAGCAAGGATATTGATACTATTTATCATTTAGCTGCACTAATCTCAATACCATTCTCATATACATCTCCCGAGAGTTACGTTGCTACAAATATTCAAGGAACTGTAAATATATGCCAAGCAGGCTTAGACAATAGCATCGGAAGAGTTATTCATACATCAACCAGTGAAGTATATGGAACTGCACAATATGTTCCTATAGATGAAAATCATCCTAAGCAGCCACAATCACCATATAGTGCAACAAAAATTGCGGCTGATGCTATGGCAATGAGTTTTTATAATACATTTGATTTACCCCTAGTTATCGCAAGGCCATTTAACACTTATGGACCGAGACAATCTGCAAGAGCGGTGATACCTACAATAATAAGTCAAATTGCCGCAGGCATGAAAAACATAAAACTAGGAGACCTGACTCCAACAAGGGATTTTACTTATGTCGAGGATACTTGTAGGGGATTGTTATGTTTAGGGGATTCAGAAAAAACAATTGGAAAAACAGTAAATATAGGATCTAACACTGAAATCAGTATTGGAGATTTAGTAAATCTCATTAGTAATTTAATGGAATCTAAAGTAGAAATTTTGAAGGATGAAGACAGAATAAGGCCCGCAAAGTCAGAAGTTAATCGGCTATTGTGTGATAACAATTTATTATATGAGCTTACAGGATTCAAACCCCGGATAAACATAGAAGATGGTTTGAAAGAGACTATCAGCTGGCTAAGTCAGGAAGAAAATCTTAGGAGGTATAAGTTTGACCTCTACAACGTTTAGTCAGCATATAGATTTCATAAAAAACTTATACATCAATAAAAGTGCTGTACCACTTCATGAGCCTTGTTTTTGGGGGAATGAAAAAGAATACATAATTAACTGCATTGACTCTACCTTTGTTTCTAGCATCGGTGAGTATGTAGAAAAATTCGAGAATCAAATATGTAATTTTACTGATGCAAAACATTCTGTAGCTATTGTTAATGGCACTTCAGCACTGCACTTAGCGCTTGAACTTGTAGGAGTTAAACCAAAAAGTGAAGTTATTACCCAAGCATTAACTTTTATCGGAACGTGTAACGCGATTAATTACTGTGGAGCAAAACCTATTTTTATTGATATTTCCCCTAAAACAATGGGCATGTCTGCAGAAAGTTTAGAAAAATTTTTAGATAAAAATACAATTAGTCAAAATGGAGAATGTATAAACAAAATCACGGGCGCAAAAATATCCGCCATACTTCCAATGCACACATTTGGTCACCCTGTTGAGATTGACGCAATCGTAAATATTTCTCAGTCCTACAATATACCGGTTGTAGAAGATGCCGCTGAAGCGTTAGGTAGTAAATATAAAAATCGTCATGTTGGTACGATGGGGAATATTGGAATTTTAAGCTTTAATGGAAATAAAATTATTACAACTGGAGGAGGAGGGATGATTATTACTGATGATGCTGAGATTGCAAAGAGTGCAAAACACTTAAGTACAACGGCAAAAATCAGTCACGATTATCATTTTAATCATGATGCGGTAGGGTACAACTATCGGCTTCCAAATATTAATGCTGCACTAGGTTGTGCACAATTGGAAAATATTGAAATATATTTAGAAAAGCATAGAGAATTATCCAAAATTTATAAAAATCATTTTAAAGAAACTTCAATTAAGTATTTTGAAGAGCCTATTGAATCAGAGTCAAACTATTGGCTGAATACAATTTTATTAAGAAATGAGAAAGAAAGAGACCAGTTCTTACAAGAAGCAAACGCTTCAAAAATAATGTTAAGACCACCATGGACACTGATGAATGAATTAGAAATGTATAAAGATTGTGCATCTGATTCACTTGAAAATACTTATCTTTTAAGCAAGCTAATGATTAATTTACCAAGCACATGTTTAAGAGATCATTAAAAAATTAAAATGAAGTACTGTTATAGGTCACCCAGAAAGGCTTATTAAAAAAGGAGAAAGTCATTCGTATAGCTTTTTTTACCGTTATTTATCCTTCAGCAAGAGATTATTTCTCTAAATACTTTGATTCTTTAAACAACCAAACTTACAAATCTTTTGATCTTGTTTTAGTTAATGATGGGGTAGAACCTAAAACGATAGAAGAATATATCAACCAATACGACCAACTAAATATTGTCCAATTGCCTTCATGGAAAGGCTCTCCAGTTAGTAATAGGAGTATTGGGCTTAACTATATTTACAATGAGAATTATGAGGTTGCAATATTTGGTGATATAGATGATTTTTTTCAAAATAATCGAATTGCGGTTAGTTTATCTAAATTAAAATCAGTGGATATCGTTGTAAATGATCTTAATACTTTTATAAATGGTGAAACTTCTGAAACGAACTACCTTAGTGAAAGACTTCAAAATAATTATATGATTGATCCAAGCTATGTGATGAAAAAAAATATATTTGGATTATCAAATACGGCAATTAAGGTAAATTCAATATTTTCTTATAGCTTTCCAAAAAATATAATTGCCTTCGATTGGTATTTTTTTACATTATGCCTTTTGGATGGTTATAAGGCATTATTTACAAATGAAACATCTACATATTATAGAATGCATGAAAATAATATAGTGGGTTTAGGAAATACTTCAAAGGAATCATTTATTAATACTTTAGAGATAAAGTCAAAACATTTTCATGCTTTAAAAGAAAAATATCCCCAATACAATGATCAATATTTATGCGTGATTAATTTACTAAAAAAACTTCAAAATTCAATATATTTTGATAATTTGGAGCCGATTCAAATAAATTATCCGCTTTGGTGGGAAAACACGTACTCAATACAGGGGGAAGAATGATCAACTTAGATAATGGGGTAGAAATATCTAATTTTACTAAGCCATACTTAATTGCTGAATTGGGATCAAACCACAATGGCGATATAGAAATCGCTAAAGATCTTATTTCTCAAGCTAAAGCAGCAGGTGCTGATTGCGTTAAATTTCAAAGTTGGACTAAGGATTCAATTTTTTCAAAAAAAGTTTATGAAGAAAACTTTTTTCTAAATGATGATTATAGAGATAGAGACGACTATAACTTAGAAGATATTGTTGAAGAGTACTCTATTGGAGAGCAAGAATTAATGCAGATGAGTGATTATGCAAAGAGTATAGAGATTGACATTTCATCAACACCATTTTCAGTAGGAGAAGTAGATTTTCTAGTTGAAAAGATTAATGTGCCCTTTCTAAAAATAGCTTCCATGGATTTGAACAATTACCCGTTTATAGAATATGTGGCAAAAACTAAAAAGCCTGTGGTTATATCAACTGGGTTTAGTGAGCTACATGAAATTGATAAAGCAGTTAGTATTTTTGAAAAATCAAATAATAAAAGACTTATTATCATGCATTGTGTAGCCACATACCCGCCCAAGGAATCTGATACAAACTTAAATAGCATTCAAACTTTGATGTCAATGTATCCTGATTATCCCATTGGATTCTCTGACCACTCTCTTGGAACAGCAATAACTATAGCATCGGGGGCATTGGGTGTTTGCATGGTGGAGAAACATTTTACATTGGATAAGAATATGGAAGGCTGGGATCATAAAATCTCTGCTGATAGAGATGAGCTTGCCGAGATTGCCAATGGCCTAAAAAGGGTTAATTTAGCATTAGGAAGCTCAAGAATAATTACAACTGAGTCAACGACACAGAAAGAGGCTTTTAGGAGAAGCATTGTTGCAGCTAGACACTTAAAAAAGGGAGATATTTTAGTTAATGAAGACTTCACATTTAAGAGGCCTGGTACTGGCTTGTCCCCTGAATCCATATATTTTTTAGTAGGCAGGACTTTGAAGAGAGATGTTGATGCCGATTCATTATTCTCTCTAGATGATATTGTTTAATTGAAAAGTGTTAAATTTTTAAACTCTAAAGAGCACTGAATTATTACGGTGCTAATCTTTAAGATATGAAACTTCTCTTACTCAGTGATTCATATCCACCCGATATAAAATCAGGCGCATTTCTTATTCAAACTTTAGCAGAATATTTAAGTGCTAAAGGTTATCAGGTTAGTGTAATTACATTTAGCAAGAATTTAATTAAAAACTATACTGAAGAAACAATTAAAAATGTAAAAGTAATCCGAATACGAATACCTTCATTTAAATATAATCTAAAGAAAAGAGCATTCGTAGAGATTTCATATTCTTTTAAAATTATTTCTTATTTAAAAAGAAATTATAGAGATGATATTGATGGAATTATATTTTATTCACCAACAATATTTTTTGGCCATGCTGTTCAATATATAAAGAAAAACTTTTCTGTGAAATCTTATTTAATTGTGAGGGATTTATTTCCAGATTGGGCTGTAAGCATAGGCATTCTTAAAAAAGGACTTATATATAATTTTTTTAAATTCTTTGAAAAAAAGATGATGATTTCTGCTGACTTTATTGGCGTAGAAGCAAAAGCTGATATTGAGCATTGTAAAAATATAATAGGCGATGAGAGAGTTATTATTGAGCACCTTTTAAACTGGGGTCCTCCCATAGATAGCAAACAAGCCGTTACTTCTGAATATGTAGATAGAGAAAAATTTAATTTGATTTATGGTGGAAATCTTGGAATTGCACAAAATTTTATTTCATTTTTAGAATATTTAAAGTTAGTTGAAGATGAAAATTTTAGACTAATTATAGTAGGGGATGGAAATGAAAAGGAAAAAATTAAAAATTTTATAGCTGATAATAATATGGATATTCTAATTTTGCCTTCTATGCCAAGAGATGATTACCTAAGTATTATTAAATTTTGTGATGCCGGATTGGTAGTAATAGATAAAAAAATTAAAGCTAATAATTATCCAGCTAAATCATTCGACTATATGAGTTATGAAAAGCCAATATTTGCATACCTGAATAAAGAAAATGAGTTTGGAAATATGATTAGTGAATTTAATTTTGGGTATTATGTCTGCAGTGGTGGAATGTCTTTTGAAGAGTCATTCAAAAAAATGATTCATAATAAACAAGACAGAATTTTGAAGGGGAAAAACGCAAAATTAGTATTAGAGAGTCATTTTTCTGTTAAAAATGCAGGAGAAAGAATACTGAAAAAATTTAATATAAATAATATCTTATGATTTTTAATTCAAATGAATCAGCGCCATTTCTTAGTTTAGTGCAATATTTATTAAGCATGAGGGCTTATCAAAAAAGATTAATCCTTATGCTGTTTGATGGCTTGTCCTTAATGATTGCTTTCTGGTTATCTTTGATTTTAAGAGATAATAACTTTTATTTTTTGACGCCCCTAGAATTTTTTATTATTTTTATTTCTTCTTTATTTGGTCTGTTTTTTTTATATATTTTTGGCCTTTATAAATCATTAATAAAGTATTCTTATTATCAAAGTTTTCTCTCAATTACACTCGCCGCCGTATTTTATAATTTTCTACTAGGGGCGCTCATTTTTATTGGAATTAGGATAAATTTTCCTATTAATTTTCTTGTTGGAATTGAGATAAACTTTCCGATTGATTTTTTAATAATCCATTCTTTATTAATAATTTTTATTATTTCCTTCTCTAGATACTTAACTCATTGGATTCTGGATGCAGATAAGAGCGATTTAACAATCGTTGTTATTTATGGGGCTGGCTCATCAGGGACGCAATTGCAGGCAATAATGAACCATAATCGTCATATTAAAGTCGTGGGATTTATTGATGACGACGTAAAGATACAAGGCAGATATATCCAAGGTATCAAAGTATCTGCACCTTCCCTTTTGAATGAGTTGATAATTAGAGAAGGAGTTGATGAAGTTTTTATTGCTATTCCATCTCTAGAGGAGGACAAGAGGCAAAATATAATTAAATTGATAAGTAAATACCCAGTAATTCCTAAAATATTACCCAGCATTAATGATTTAGATGGCAGGCCAATTTCAGAATCTGATCTGAAAGAAATTTGTATTGAGGATTTGCTAAAAAGAGAAGAAAGACAACCAAAAGAAGTGCTGATGAAAAAAAATATCAGCAAGAAAAATGTTTTGATAACTGGAGCTGGAGGCTCGATCGGATCAGAGTTAGCTAGACAAATAATCAGGTTAGAACCAAGTAGATTAATTTTATTTGAAATTAGCGAGAGCTCGCTTTATACGATAGAGAAGGAATTAGAAGGTTTGAGTAATGATGTGGAGATTATCTCCGTGCTGGGTGATATCAGAGATCCATCGCAATTGCAGGAATCCATTGCTCAATTTAATGTTAATACTATATATCATACTTCAGCTTATAAACATGTCCCCATGGTTGAGAAAAATATAATTTCAGCAATCTTCACGAATATATTTGGAACACTCAATGCGATAAATTCATCTATTAAAGGGAATGTTAAGAATTTTGTTTTTATATCTACTGATAAAGCCGTTAGACCTACAAATATTATGGGTGCAACAAAACGTTTTTCTGAACATATTCTTCAAGCATACGCAAAGCATTATAAAGACAACCAAACTACAGATATTCAAATTAGCATAGTAAGATTTGGAAATGTTTTAGGTTCTTCAGGTTCGGTTGTTCCACTTTTCAGAGAACAAATTAATAATGGTGGCCCGGTAACTGTCACAGACCCAAATGTCACTAGATATTTCATGACTATTTCCGAAGCAGCACAACTGGTTCTTCAAGCGGGCGCCTTGAATTCTTATGGAGATATTTTTATTTTAGATATGGGTCAACCAAAAAAAATAATAGACTTAGCAAGGGACATGGTAAGGCTCAGTGGCAAGACAATTAAAGATGATCAAAATCCGAATGGAGATATTGAGATAGTGTATACAGGATTAAGGCCAGGAGAAAAATTGTATGAGGAACTTATAATAGGTAAGAAAACAAGTAAAACTGAACATGAAAAAATCATTAAAGCTGATGAAGAATGTTTAGAGTGGGATAATTTAAATCGATATCTCACTGAATTAGAGTTGCATACTAAAAATAGAGATTTTATAGAAATTCGCAAGATATTTTCTGATACCTCTAACTATACTTATGAAAAAAATATTCTTTAGAGTTTTGTTTTGTACTATTACTAAGTTAATTAGTATCAGAGATAGCAGAAATAATTAATTCACTTGATGTGCTAGATGGATTCGAAAGCTACATCATCGAACAGTAGCTTTAAGCAGCATGTAGTTAATCTGTAGGAGTTTGAAGTGACTTCTTTCTTATTAATCTACCTCGACTAAAATTCTATCCTCAGCGGCTGGAGTCATTCTAGGGGCACAGGATCATAATTTACTGTGTATATCCAAGTGAGCTAGGCAATCTCTTCAGCAGTTCTGGGCGCATAAGAATGCCGCATCACTACCCACAGAATGCCCAATATTCCACCAAGAAGTGTCCCTACTACACAGATTAGTGCTCGATTGGGCCCAGACTTTCTCTCTGGAGCAATGGCTGGGTCAATGGTTTCGAATAAATATTCAGAACGAGCATTTGCCAACATGATTGTTTTCGTTTGCTCTTCTATGAGGGAATAAAACGCTTGCTCAAGGGCGACAACCTGAGTATTTGCGAGCTGTTCGGTCAAATAATCGATTGATTGTTGAGCTTCTGCTGTATCTTCAAGCATGATTTCTCTATTCACATCATCAATTAACCACGTCACCCATTGATAAGCGACTAGCGGTGAAAGGTGCTCGATAGATACGGTAACAAAACCGGTCTGGTTATCTTCGATTACATTGAGAATTTCTGACATTTCCAAAAACGCTTCTTGAGACGAGGGTTTTTGCTGCAAAGGCGGATTTACATCACGTGTCCAGGTTTCGGTTTCAGAATCAAAGATAGTTGGATCGTAACTAAGCTCTCCAGTATTGATGTTATAGCTTTCTGCAGCCATCAGATCAGGGAGAATGTTGTGGCGCTCCATAAAATCCGCCATGAACTTTCGCGACTGGAGTTTTGCGATACCAATGGCTTTATCATCTGTCTCGCCTGCCCCGGGAATATTAATTCCGGCTAGACTGGCTAAGCCACCATACTGAGATGCCAGATTTGAAAGTTGCCCAGGACCTCCCACTTCATCTACCGCTAGAAGCGCTTCAGCTTGATATGTGTTTGGCAGCCAAAGCGCAATAGCAACGGACACGATCGCAGCGATAAAGGTTGTGCTGATGATCCATAACTTCCCTGGCCAGAGAATCCTGATGAGCTCACCAAGATTAATTTCGTTTTCGTAGTCTGGCCTTTGGGCCGACGGGGACTCAGGGTATTCGGACGTTGAATTAGATTCTTGAGGCATTGTTACGACCGAGGGATACGGATTGCTGCCTCACACTAATCTGAAATTCTTCACAAATGGTGGCCATATCTTCATAATGTTTTATATTAAATTATAAGAATCTCAGGTTCTTCCGCAAGTGTAGTAGATGGGCACTTCTTTATCAATTTCTCTTGGAGTAATGCAATGACTAAGACGGAAGAAATTGTTCTTAATGTTCTTCGCGAATTAGGCCAAGAGGAAGGTAAAAAAGAATTAATTGAAGCTAAAGAATCAACGGTATTATTTGGAAAAAATTTCGATAGCATGGGTATTGTTTTGCTTACAATAGAAATTGAAGAACAAATATATGATGCTTTAGATGCGCATATAACTCTTGCTGATGAAAGAGCTATGAGTCAGAAGACATCGCCATTCAGGAGTGTGAAAACGTTGGTTAAATATGTTGAATTACTTGTTGATGAGGTAAGAAATGACTGAGACAAGAGTCTTCATTATTACTGGAAGCAGGAAAGGATTAGGCTTTGAGCTGTCTAAACATTTTCTTGAATTAGGCCATATTGTAGTTGGTTGTAGTAGAGGTAAAAGTACAATACAGCATGAGTCTTATAAACATTTTGAAATGGATGTCTCTGATGAAAAAGAAGTGATCAATATAGTTAGATCAGTTAAGTCAGAATTTGGTCAAATTAATGTACTAATTAATAATGCAGGAACAGCTGCAATGAATCATCTTCTTACAACTCCATACAAAAGTGCTCGACAAATATTTAATACTAATTTCTTTGGCACTTTTTTATTTACTCGTGAAGTTGCAAAGTTAATGATGAAAGAAAAAAAAGGATCAATTGTAAATTTTACAACTGTAGCAGTACCTTTGAATCTAGCTGGAGAGGCTATTTATGCAGCTAGCAAATCATCTGTGGAGACGTTAACAAGGATTTCTGCCAAAGAATTGGGCGAGTTTGGAATTCGTGTTAACGCTATTGGGCCTACACCAATTCAGACCGATTTAATAAAAAATGTTCCTAAAGAGAAAATAGACAACCTGATTGCCCAACAGTCTATTAATAGATTTGGTAATTGGCAGGATGTTCTTAACACTATAAATTATTTTATTGATGACAAAAGTGAATTCATTACTGGGCAGATAATTTATTTAGGTGGAATTTTTGAATAAGAAGAATCAATCTTGGTTGCTTCAAAAGATATATGAATTTTCTGATCGAAAAGCCATAGTTGATCAAAATGGTCAATATACTTATAAGGAATTATACGACCAAGTTTTAACGTATTTAAACTCTTTTGAAAAAAAAGAGATTAAAGAGAACCAAACTTTAATTATTCACTCAGATTATAATTTTTATGCTATTTCTTTATTTTTAGCCCTCTATGAAAAAAGATCCATAATTGTACCTTTGGTAAGCAATATTAAAGAAGAGATCAACCAAAAGATTAGCGTTTCATCATGTGATGCATTAATTAAACTTAAAGATGATGGAGGAATAGATTTAGAAAGTTTTCCTAAAAAAAATAAACATCACTTAGCTAATGATTTAGTTAAGGAAGATAAGGCTGGTTTAATACTATTTAGTAGTGGTAGCACTGGCGAACCAAAGGCCATGATTCATAATTTAAATATCTTGGTTGATGGCTTTCAAGATAGAAGGCAACGAAGCTTAAATATAATTATCTTTTTGATGTTTGATCATATTGGCGGACTGAACACTTTATTGAATTTTTTAGCTTCAGGGTCCAATATTATTTTACCATCGAATAGAAATCCCCTTGATATAGCAGAATTGATTGAAAAACATGAAGTGCATATATTGCCCGCATCACCAACTTTTTTGAATATGATGTTAATGGCAGACGCAACCAAAAAATATGATTTTTCAAGTTTGAAAATGATTACTTATGGAACAGAAATTATGCCTGAAAGTCTATTGAAAAGATTACGAATTGAATTTCCGAAAACAAAATTTCTTCAGACATTCGGGACTAGTGAAACTGGAATCTCGCAAACAACTAGTAGGTCTTCTGAGAGTCTTGAAATGAAGCTCAATGATGAGAATCAGGAGTACAAAATCGTCGAAGGAGAACTTTGGTTAAGAAGTAAAACTCAAATTCTAGGTTATCTAAATTCTGAAATGACTAGTTTCACAGAAGATGGATGGTTTAAAACAGGTGATTTAGTTGAAGAGTTGGAAGATGGATATATCCGAGTTATAGGGAGAGAAAAGGAAGTGATTAATGTAGGAGGAGAAAAAGTTCTTCCAAGTGAAATAGAATCATATTTAATGCAGATGGAGATCGTTCTAGATGCTTTAGTTCATGGTGAGAAGAATGCTATAACGGGGCAAGGTGTGGTTGCAGATGTCGTTATTATTGATGGTATAGAGAATAAAAAAGCAAGATCAATGATTCGTATGTTTTGTAGAGAAAATATGACTGCTTACAAGATTCCAACAAAGATAAATTTTATAAAACAAACAAATATTAGCGATAGGGTAAAGAAAATCAGACTCAACAAAGAAACGCACTAAAACATGAAATCTATATTTAAAAATATTTTTGTGTACGAACGCTAATTTTATGAATACTACCTCACCTCTTTTTGTTCACTCTGATTTATCAAAAGTGTTTCATTTGTTTAGAGGCAATATAGAAAAGCCAACGCCTAATTATGTGGCTAAAGCTGGATTTGAATTTTTAAAGTCGATATTTCCTAATGAGCTTTTTTTCCCTGCATTTAATTATGATTTTGGTAATAAGCTTATTTTTGATGTTGACAATGATCCAGTTCAAGTTGGAAGCCTTCCAGAGTACATAAGAGTTAATACTGATTATATAAGAAGCACTTTCCCATTTTTTTCTTCACTTTCAAAACAAAAAAAATTTGAGAATATTCAAAATTATTATCAACCATTCGGAAAATGTTCAGTTTTTGAGTGGATGCATAAAAAGCAAGGCTACATAATTTTTTTTGGAGCACCTTTTAGCTCATTTACTTTTTTGCATTACATCGAAAATCTTTTAGATGATGGTCCAGTCTATAGGTATAAAAAAATTTTTAATGGGAAAGTAATAAAGAATAAAAAACCTCATGATGTCATATGTGACATGCATGTCAGACCTAAATTTTCAAATTTAGAGTATGACTGGGACTTAATGGAGAAAGAATTGACTGCTGAAAATATATTAAGAAGTCACAAGCTTTCTAACTTTATAAAATATGCTTCAACTGAGGATTTGGTTGATTTTTTTAAATCAAAATTCGAAGCAGACAGAAGTTATAGTCTAATTGAAAAATCTAAAAAATATTTTAAAGGTCTAACCAAAGGCTATACTTCTAGAGTTAGGATTTCAGACTTTGAGTGATCCGATTAAAAATGATGTGCCAAATCGGATGATTAAATGGATGCAAGATCTTTGGGATTTCCCTAGATCACTAACTGGTCGAGGTACTTTAGATACCTTGAACTACCTCCAAGGCCTCAATAAAGAATTAAAAATTCATTCTTTTTTATCTGGAGAGAAAGTTTTTGACTGGATTATTCCAGATGAATGGAATATTGATGATGCATATATAGAGCATGAATCTGGAGAGCGTTTTGCCGAGTTTAAAGTGAATAATCTTCATCTTGTAGGATATTCAATTCCTTGTGATTTTAAAATTAACCTAAAAGAATTATTGCCACATATATATTCACTTCCAGACCAACCCGGAGTTATTCCTTATGTAACCTCGTACTATAAGGATGATTGGGGATTTTGCTTAAGCCATAACCAAAAAAAGATATTACCTAAAGGTGAGTATAAGGTAGTTATCAAGAGCAATAAGAAATCCGGAGAAATGCATTTAGCTGATTTATATATAGAGGGTCGGAGTAAGGAAGAAATATTTTTTACCACATATGTTTGTCATCCCTCTATGGCTAATAATGAGCTGTCTGGGCCAGTTTTATCATCTGCAATCATAAAATATGTAAAGCAGAATTATTCAAATCCTCAATATAGTTACAGATTTGTTTTTGCACCAGAAACTATAGGTGCGATTGCATATCTCAGTAAAAATATTGCGAACCTAAAGAGTAATGTAATAGCTGGGTTTAACTTATCTTGTGTAGGAGATGAAAGAGCATTTAGTCATATAGAGTCTAGATTTGGTAAAACATTAGCTGACCAAGCGTTGGAATCTGCTCTATTGGGGCGTGACAATATTAAAAAATATAGTTTTCTAGAAAGAGGCTCTGATGAACGGCAATATTGTGCGCCGGGCATTGATTTGCCATTTTGCGGTTTCTCAAGAAGTAAATATGGGACATATCCAGAGTACCATACAAGTGCTGATAATTTTGAATTAGTTACCGAAAATGGTTTAAGACAGTCTTTAGAAGTTTTTCAATCAATTATTGATGCATTTGAATCAGGGCTATATCCCGAGAATAATTTTCTCTGCGAACCACAATTGGGAAGGAGAGATTTGTTTCCATCAATAAGTAAAAAGGACATTTATACAGATCTACTCAAGACTAGACTGAATATACTAGCTTATGCTGATGGAAAATTATCGCTTTTTGAAATTGCAAATCTAATAAAATCAAACCTTTCAATCGTAGTCTCGGAGAATAATATCCTCAAGAAACATGGATTAATAAAGTCAAAAAATAACAAGTAGTAATTATGTTAGCAATCATACCAGCAAGAGGTGGATCAAAAGGATTTCCCAAAAAAAACATCCAGCTTTTTTCAGGAAAGCCACTTATTTTTTGGACTATTGAGGCTGCCATTAAATCATTGAGTATTGATAAAATTATTTTATCAACTGATGATGAAGAGATTGTAAAACTTTGTTCAGAATACAAAGAAGTTGAGACTCCTTTTTTGAGACCTAAAGAATTAGCAAAGGACTCATCCCTTGCAGTAGATGCCTACATTTATACAATTGATAAATTAAGAAAAGACCATAACCTTTTAGCGAGCAATTACATAGCTCTTCTTCCGACATCGCCACTGAGAAATTCAAATGATATTGATGGGGCGGCCAATCTCTTCAGAGATAGAAAGGCTGATTCTGTAATAGCATGCAGAAAGTTAGATTTTCCGAGAGAATGGATAATTGACCTTGATCAAACTCAAAGGATTTTGAAACCCAAAGATGAAAGAACACTACAAAATCGTCAGGAACAAAAAGAGATTTATATACCTAATGGGTCGATCTATATTCTTAAACATGAAATGGTAAAAAAATTTAGAACTTATTATTTTGATAGAACTTTTGCTTATCTAATGCCTGGAAATAGATCCATTGACATAGACTCTAAAGAAGATTTTTCTTACGCAGAATATCTGGATAGTGGTAATTAGATGTTAGATGATTTGAGAAAAATTAAAAAGCTATACGAGAGTGGTGAAAATATAATTGACTTCCTAAAAAATAAATATGGAAAAAATTATGATATCAGTGATTTTTCTGCGATCAGCTATGACATTCAAGCTGGAAGCTATATCGAAAAATCAAAATTAAATCCTGAGTATGAAAAAGTTAGAGGTACAGAATTTTCTAAGATTCTAAATCAACTCGGTGATTATAGGGTTTTACTTGAATCTGGAATTGGCGAGGGAACATCTCATGCGAGCATTGCGCCTTTTCTGTCTAACAACAATTATAAATTACTAGGCTTTGATATTTCTTATTCAAGAATACAGTATGCAAATAGATTTCTTAATCAACAGCATAATGTTATGAAAAATAAATTGTTTCTTGGAGATTATTTGAATTGTCCACTAGCTGATAATTCTGTTGATATTGTTTATACCGTTCATTCTATAGAGCCTTCAAAGGGTAAAGAGTTAGAAATAATAAAAGAACTTTATCGAGTTGCTGGTAAGTATCTTGTGCTTTTTGAGCCAAGTTATGAGTTAGGTAACACATTATCGCGTCAATATATTGAGAAACGTAGTTATGTGAAGAATTTACATCAGGCTACAAAAGATTTAAATCTTAAAGTAATCGAATATAAAATTTTATTTGATAGTAATGATTTGACTTCAAACAATACGGCCGTGATGGTAATAGAAAAGGATCAAGATTTTATAAGTAGTAATTCAGATGAAATAGACTGGGTATGTCCAATTACAAAAACTCATCTTGAGGATATGGGAGATTGCTTTTATTCACAAGAAAGTTTGTTATTGTATCCATTAGTGAGCTCAATACCGTGCCTTCTGGCAAAGAATGCAATAATTGCCTCCCATTTTTTCAATTTTTATAAGTAACTAATTCTTTTTTATAAAGAGACTAGACCATGAATCTTGTAAAAGATTTAGAAAATATAGCTATAAAGAATGATGTAATTTTGCATGATGCAATGTCTATTTTAGATAAAAATGGGCTGCAAATTTTATTGGTAATTGATGATAAAAATATTTTAAAAGGAATTCTTACGGATGGAGATATAAGAAGGCATTTATTGAAAAATAGATCAATGGATATAGCAGTTGAAGAAATAGCAAACGCTAATTTTTTTGCCATTACAGAAAATCAGATAGAGAAGCTTGATATTTTATTCATACAAAAATCATTAAGGCATATTCCTATTACCAATTCCAAGGGAGTATTAAAATCTTTAGCATTAAAATCTGTTTTTCCTAATCAAGAGCGTTACTCTTCTATCCCTGTAGTTATCATGGCCGGGGGTAAGGGATCGAGATTAGCTCCATTAACAAGAATCATACCAAAAGCATTGATTCCCATTGGTGAAAAAACAATGATAGAAAAAATAATGGAGGGTTTCTATAAGCAAAATTTTACTGACTTCAAGATAATCACGAATTATAAAAAGAAGCTCATTAAATCTTATTTAGTTGAATCGAATCTACCTTATGACATCAGTTTTTTAGAAGAGGATAAATATCTTGGAACTGTTGGGGGTATTAAGCTATTTGAAAGCGAATTACCAGATTATTTTTTGCTAAATAATTGTGATGTTCTTGCAGATATAAATCATCACGATTTGATAGAAAATCACCTAAAAACTCAATCAGATCTCACTATTCTCGGAGTGAGAAGGACAACTAATATTCAGTATGGCGTTTTAGACTTAGATGAAGACTCTTTACTTTTATCTGTTAATGAGAAGCCCAAATATACACATATAATAAATGCTGGAGTCTATGTTTTTAATAAGAGTATTTTAAATCTCATTCCAGAACATAAAGAATTCAATATGGATCAACTGATTAATAAATTATTAGTTAAGGAGAAGAAAATTTCTGCTTTTATAATTGATGATGGTTGGTTTGATATTGGAGAATTTGATGAATATAGAAAGCTCTTAAGCCACATAATTGAATGATAGAAAATTCAAAAAAAGCTAACCTCATTCAATTTGAAGAGCAAATGCATAGCCAGACTGAATTACCTGGAAAATTAATTTTCTTTGACGATTTACACTATATTTCTCATAGATATAGATATGTTTTAGATTTAGCTGACAAAAAAGATATTCTAGAAATTGGTGCCGGATCGAGAATAGGAAAAAAAGAAATATCTACACTGTCAAAATCTTATATAGGACTAGATATCTCAAAAAAGAATATTTCGAGATGTTTACCTCTTGAAAAGGAATTTGGCATTAAATTTATATGGGGAGACGCGCATAATATTCCATTTGCTGATAATTCATTTAATCTGATTATTGCGTTAGCAATGATCTATTATTTAGATATTGATAATTTTTTAAATGAAGCAAAAAGAATCCTTAGACCTAATGGGAAATTATTTTTTTGTACTAGCAATAAATGTGTAAAAGGATTTGTGCCTGCACCATATACCACAAAATACTATACCGTTCCTGAATTGGACGAAATTCTAAATAATCATGGTTTCACAGGAAGGTTCAAAGGTGCTTTTGAGCAAAAGTCATCTTTGTTGAGATCTATATTGATTTTTATAAAGAACAGCATCAAGTTTATTTTTTTTACTTTTCGATTAAAGGGTTATTGGCCAATGATGCGAAATTTTTACAAGGGTACTAAAGTAACGATTCCTGAAGAACTCTCTGATTTCCCAGAATTTGAAGTATTAACAACGCCAATTGATCCAAATGTTAAGGATTCAAGAAATAGAATAATTTATTGTGAGTCTGAGTTAAAAGTTTCGAATTGACTAAAAATTACTCACGGAGAGTAATGATGAATATCCCTTTTTTTCCATATGACAAGATTTTTGAGGAAGATAAAGAATCATATATGGAAATATTCGAAAGTGTTGGATCTCGGGGCGCATTCATTCTTCAAGAGGAAGTTGATGAATTCGAAGGTCAGTTAGCAGAACTGACAGGCTCAAAGTATGCAGTATCCCTTGCTAATGCAACTGATGCTATACAGCTCGGTTTAATGGCTTCAGGTCTGCAAATGGGCGATGAAGTCATCATTTCCTCGCACACTATGATTGCCACTGCAGGGGCAGTGAAATGCGCAGGAGGAATTCCAGTACCCGTAGAGTGTGGTGATGATCATCTGATTGACCCTGTCTTTGTGGAACAGGCAATTACTGATAAAACTTTTTCTATTATGCCCACACAGCTTAATGGCAGAGTTTGTAACATGGATCCAATCATAAAATTAGCAAAGAAATATGAGCTACAAATTCATGAAGATTCTGCTCAATCTTTAGGAGCAAAATTTAAGGATAAATCAGCAGGAACTTTCGGATTAAGCGGCTGTATTAGTTTTTATCCTGCCAAAACCTTAGGATGTTTTGGAGATGGAGGAGCTTTACTTTGTCAAGATGAAGACATTTATGATCAAGTAATGTTAATGAGAGATCACGGGAGAAATGATGAGAATGATGTTGTTGTCTGGGGTTTGAATAGTCGACTAGATAATATCCAAGCAGCATTTTTACTTCACAAGCTAAAAAAATATCCCCAAGTGATAACTAGAAGACGTGAAATCGCTTCTTTGTATTGTGAATTTTTGAAAGAGATTGAGCAGGTCAAACTTCCACCAAAACCAGATCAGAATGATCATTATGATATTTTTCAGAATTTTGAAATTGAGGCTGAAGATAGAGACAATCTCAAAATAAAACTGGCAGAAAATGGAGTTGGTACTTTAATTCAATGGAGTGGAAAAGCAGTGCATCATTTTAAAAAACTTGGTTTCAATCAACATTTACCAAAAACTGATGAATTGTTCAAAAAGATGCTGATGTTACCGTTGACGCACTTCACTTCAAATGAAGAAGTTATGTATGTGTCAGAGAAGATTAAGGAATTCTATAAATAAAATGGACTCATTAGATTTAGCGAAAAAAGTTAGGGCACATGTTTTAAGAATGACGCATGTTGGCAATAGTTCTCATGTTGCTTCTGCGCTTTCAATGATAGACATTTTATCTGTGATTTATTCAGAAATGAATATTGATCCGGAATCTCCCCGATCTGACGATAGAGACAGATTCATCCTCAGTAAAGGGCATGCTGGAGCTGCGATCTATGCTGTGTTAGCTGAATTAGGATTCCTCCCAATTGAAATTCTAAAAACCCATTGTCAAGATGGATCGATATTGAGTGGGCACGTTTCCCATAAAGATATACCAGGTGTGGAACTGTCCACAGGCTCTCTTGGGCATGGTTTGCCTGTAGCCGTAGGAATGAGCTATGCAGCAAAATTAAAAAATAAAAAACATAGAATTTTTGCACTCCTTAGTGATGGAGAATTAGATGAAGGGTCTAATTGGGAAGCTATTTTATTTTCAGCCCACCATAAACTAAAAAATTTATTTATGATAATAGATTACAACAAACTTCAAAGTCTTAAATCTATAGAGGAGACTCTAGAATTAGAGCCATTAAAGAAGAAAATGATGGCCTTTGGTTGGAATACCGTTGAACTTGATGGTCATAATCATCAGGAGTTAATGAAATCCATTCACTCCAGTTCAGATTTACCAAAATGCATCATTGCCCATACTACTAAGGGTAAAGGCGTCAGCTTTATGGAAAATAAGGTTCTTTGGCACTACAAGTCTCCAAGCAATGAAGAGCTTCAAAAAGCATTGGAAGAAATCAAGGCTTAGACTATGAGGGATGCTTTTATTGATAGATTAACTAAGCTAGCAGAAGTTAATAATGATGTTTTTCTTATTACAGCTGATCTTGGTTTTGGGGTCTTAGAAAACTTTTCTAAAAAATTCCCAAATCAATTCCTAAATGCCGGTGTTTCAGAACAAAATATGACTGGAGTGGCCACTGGCCTTGCCTTGGACGGATACAGAGTTTTCACTTATTCAATAGCAAATTTTGCAACACTTAGATGTCTAGAACAGATTCGAAATGATGCCTGCTATCACGATGCGAATGTTAATGTTGTTAGTATTGGCGGGGGTTTTGGTTATGGTTCTCTTGGTATGTCTCATCATGCCACTGAAGATTTGAGCATCATGAGGGCTATCCCAAATATAAAAGTTTTCGCACCTGGTGATGATTTTGAAGCTGCTGAGGCAACGGAAACAGCATATGTTACTAACGGGCCTAGTTATTTAAGATTGGAAAGAGCGCCAGTAAATCTTCAAATAGACAAAAAAAGGAGTTTTAATTTAGGTGAAGCTAATGTATTGGTTGATGGAACTGATTTATCGGTCATAACATCTGGTGGTATTACAGAAATTGCTGTTGAGGTTGCGAAAGAGCTTGCTGAAAAAAATATTTCCATAAGAGTAATTAGCATGCATACGGTAAAACCGATAGATGAAAAGGCAATACTGCAAGCAGTTAGAGAAACGCAATGTCTGATAACCCTTGAAGAGAATAATCTTATAGGTGGTCTAGGCTCAGCCGTCAGTGAGGTTTGCATGGATTATGGGGTTTATCCTAAATCTTTTAAGCGTTTAGGCTTAAAAGATTTATTTTCATCTGTAGTTGGCACACAAAATTACCTAAGGAGTTTTTATAAGATTGATAAAGAAATTTTGATGAAAACTATTATGCAGATAATCACTTAAGCTTTATGAGAATACTTCATCCTTTTATTTTCTTCTCAATTAAATTTGCCGGTGGAACTTCTGATCTCATGTATAAGATTGCTAAAGCTCAGGAGAAAGCTGGTTTAGAGCCCATAATCCTTGCAGGTAGTTATAAGTTTGATCAAGAATTAGCTGACAGTTTGAAGGGCGTAGAATGTATATCGGTAAAATCATGGCTAGATAAATGGGGTCTTTCTTTGATGCCTAGTCTTATTTTTATATTACCCTCATTGTTTAAAAGAATAGACGTAGTTCATATGCATGTCTTTAGAACATTTCAGAATCTCATTATTTATTTATTTTGTAAAATATACAAAGTTCCTTACGTTATAGATGCACATGGTGCAGTGCCGTATCACCAGAAAAAAAATAGACTAAAAGCCTTTTTTGATTGGATTATTGGGTACAAAATACTTAGAGAATCAAAAATACTTGTTGCAGAAACGGAAACAGGTAGACAAGAGTACCTTGATATTCTTCCATCTTTAGATCCAAATAAGATTATTATTTTGTCACCTCCTTTTGATACAGACGAGTACCTGGAGTTGCCAGAAAAAGGTCAGTTTAGAAAAAAATACAATATCTCAGAAGAGTCTAAAGTGGTTATGTTCTTAGGAAGAATACACTATTCAAAAGGGAATGATTTTTTAATTAGAGGCTTCGCTGAGGCCTTGAAAAAAAGAAAGGATTTATTTTTGATTCTTGTAGGTCCTGATGATGGCCATGTGGATGAATGTAAAAGAATTGCTAATGCATTAGGTATAACAGAAAAAGTTTTATTTACGGGATTTCTTGGAGGAGAGCATAAGAATTCTGCATTGGTTGATGCAGATATAGTTGTTCAACTCTCCAGATTCGAACAGGGCGCATGGGCACCGTTAGAAGGAGTACTATGTAAAACACCAATAATTGTTACTGCTGATACTGGTACAGGAGAGGATGTGCAGAGAATAAATGCGGGTTACTTAGTTGACTTTGATGATGATGAGGGCCTAGGTCAACAGATTTTAGACCTCTTATCTAACTATAAAGATGCCTTAATACTTACTGAAAATGCTCGACAGCATATAATCAAAAATTTAGGAATGAATGCAAGGGTTAATGAATATACTGACCTTTATAGATAGCAAAACACTATCATATGAATAATATTTTATGGGTTTTCAACTAGAAGGCATCAACGCCCTTAAACCTAAAAATATTAAAGAGCTTGTAAGACCTCTAGTATTTTTTATTCGAGTGCATCTTCTTGAAAGATTTCAGTTAATTGTTATCTTCTTAACAAGACTTATTTTTTATAAGCCTTTCGCTAGGACAAGTTACTTAAGGGCAGATAAGAACTTTCTATTTAATCTCCAATATTTTTGGACTTATTCTCCATTAGAGCTGATGACAGCAAGTCAACTAAAAATGATGGGGCATAAAGTTACGATGTTGATTTGTGATGGTTTGCCATACTGTGAAAGAGAAACGATTCTTAATAAGAGACCTAGTTGTAAGACTTGTTCAAAACAATCAATCAGGCATTGCAATGCATATGGTTTGAACTATAGAACTTTAAGTGAGTTTCTTGATAAAAATGATTTAGAAAATGCAAACACTCTGAGTAGAGAGTGCAATAGTGAAAGTTTGACAAGCTATCAGATAGATAACCTAGACCTAGGTGAGATTGCATATAGGAATTATTCCCATTATATGAAAGGTGGAGCAAAAATTAATTCTCAATCAGAACCGCTTATAAGGAAATGTTTAAATGCTGCATTGTTGATAGATATGTCTACAAAAAAAGCATTAAATGAAATTAACCCAGACTATCTAGTTACTGCTAACGCAAAGTTTGTTCAGACGGCTATTCCAGCTATTAGGCATAGACAAAAAAATAGATCTTTTTATAACTATGAGGTTTTCGGTCAAGGAGATGGTGTCATAGTAGATAAAGATGAGATCGCACTGGAACAGCAAATGAATAAAGTATGGAATGAGATCAAAGATATAAGGTTAACGGGAGCTCAAACAGAAAAACTATATAAGTCTCTCAAATTGCAAAATTTGGCAATTAGCACTCCATATAAATATTGGGATAGCAACAGGATAGATTCTGAGCAAGAAATATTATCAATATTAAAAATAAAAGCTGATAAAAAAATTATTAGTTGTTTTCCTAATGTTACTTGGGATTCTACATGTATGGGTGTTGAAGCTATTAGCAAAAATATAGATGAGTGGCTAGACAAAATGGTTCAATTTTTTTCTCAAAATGAGGAGCTTCATTTAATTATAAGAGCACATCCAGGAGAAACTAATGTGCCAAAAGAAGTTCAGGCTAGTGTTAAAGTGTGCGATTTAATTAAATCTAATTATCCAGACCTTCCAGAAAACATATCACTTATCGGACCCGATGACCCATTATCTAGTTATGCCATTGTAAAACTCTCGCATGCTAATTTATTTTGGACAGGAACATTGGGTTTAGAGATATGTTTCATGAAATTAAAACCTTTCACTGTTGCAAGATCCTATTACAGCAATAAAGGGTTTACTACCGATTTTAATTCTTTGCAGGATCTTCTGGAAAATTTAAAAAGTATTGATAAAAAAAATATACTTACTGAAGACGAATTAAGACTAGCTGAAGTGTTTGCATATAATGTGCGTTTTAATAGAAAGTTTTGGGCTCCTTACTACAAGAAGAGGAATTATAGGTTATATAATTATTTGAATCTGAAGCGTAAAAAAAATAAAACATTAGATAATTTAACTGATTATTTTTTGGACAAAAAAGGATATCTTGGGCTAGGTGAATTTGATATCTAATAATGATGATAGCTTCTTACTTAAAAAAACAATTAATGATTTCAGGAAAGTCAAAAACTGAATTCATTGGGCTATTAACTCTTTTCCTTGTAGGTTCATTAGCTGATGTTTTGGGAATTGGAATGATTGGACCGCTTATTCAATCAATGCTTGAACCAGAAATTTTGCAAGAAAGTCTAAGAAATCTTACTGGATTCTACATTGAGACAGAAAATATATTTTTATATATTTCTTTAGTAATTATTGTCTTATTTGGAATAAAAAATGCACTATCATTTTTTATTCAACGCGTAATAATTCGAACTGCCTTTGGGATTAGTGCTGATCTTACAAACAGATTAACTAATCTCTATATGAACAAGCCTTATAGTTATCATGTATCAAATAAACTATCGACAATTATCCAAAAAATACAAGGACATGTTCTGATTTATATAGATCGCTCATTACTTCCAATGATGAGAGCTTTAGCAGAAGTTTTTGTGCTTTTAGGAATTACAGTTTTCTTATTAACTATTGCGCCACAAATAATGATTTTTACTGCTGTAGTGATGACAGCCCTAATAGTTATATATAACTTGACGCTTAGACGTAAATATAAAGAGAGTGGTAAAGCAATAATAAGAACATCAGAGTCTGTCATACAAACTCTAAAAGAATCAATTTTTGCAATTAGAGAAATTAAAATATTTAAAAAAGAAACGTACTTTCTCGGTAGACTTCAATCAGTTGTAGAAACGAAAAGAAAGGCAGAAGTATTGGTTCAAACTCTTACGGTCTTACCAAAATATTTCATCGAATTATTGTTAATAATTTTAATTGTTTTGATTGGAATGTATTATCAGTACATGAGTCTAGACAGTACGGAAGCTATTTCTTTATTAGGTATTTTTACGGTTGCATCTTTTAGACTTTTACCATCATTTAATATTATTTCAATTGGCTTTTCTTTGCTTTCAGCATCTCAACAGGCCGTTGATGATTTATCAAGTGACATATTATCTTTTAATGATGCAGATAAATCTTTTCCAAATGATTGTTCGATAAAGATTGAGAAGCATAAAACAATTTTGGTAAGGCTGAATGCCATTCATTATTCTGTCAATGGCCAAGATATATTAGAGAATGTTGGCTTAGAAATCCCCAGAGGTGAAATTACAGGTTTGATGGGTTCAACTGGATCTGGAAAAACAACACTCATCAATATCTTATTGCAGTTAATCAAGCCTCAAAGTGGAAATATTACGTTTTTTTACTCAAATGAAAAACAAAATATGCCATTGATTTCATTTGTTGATCAAGAACCAACAATTTTAAATGATACTTTAAGGAACAATATTGCTTTCGGTATAAACGAAGAAGATATTGACGATGAGTTGGTGATATCATGCATTCAAAGTGCGCAGCTAAAGGACTTTTATGATCAACATAATGAAGGTCTGGACTATGTAGTATCGGACAGCGCTTTAAATTTATCTGGCGGACAGCGTCAAAGAATCGCCATTGCTAGAGCACTATATTTAAATCCTGATATATTAGTGTTAGACGAACCCACATCAGCGCTCGATAAATCAACAGAAAGTAAAATTTCCTTACTTTTAAAATCTCTAAGTAAAAAACTTGGAATTCTGATAGTTAGTCATAGCGAAAGTTTTTTAGATATTTGCGATAAAGTCTATAAATTAGAGCACAAACAAATTAGGCAAATAGATCTACATAGTAGTTAATACTAAACTTAGTCAAGATATGAAACGAATAAGAGATATATTTTTAAGATTTTTTGTCAAGTTTTTTGTGAGATCTCCTTTAAATGTAAGACTAGGCAGAATTTTCTATGGTAATGATGGAGGGATTTATTCAAATTTAATAGGTGAATACATCCTTTATAGAGATAGAACAAAGGCAGAAAATAAGGGTTTTATTGTTAATCAAACTAACGTAAGTTCCGCATCTATAAATAGTGAGGGATTTATAATTAATGATAGTTTAGTTGGCTCTGAATTAATTGAAAGTATTGCTGAAAAATGGAATATATATTGTAAAGATAAAACTAGACCTAAAGACGGGAGACTTCAAATATCCTCTAAAGAGGATAGTTCAATAATGCATAGTTATTTCTCTAATGTAGGTTTGTGTATCACAGCTGAAATTCAAGAAATAATAGAGCAATTCTATCGCTGTCATATGAACATCTTGAATTATCATATATATAGAATTTATGGATATCCTGATAAAACTAATCAATTGTTGTATGGAAGCACTGCAACTTGGCACAATGATGGGAGCACTTCTGAGTCATTGAAATTATTTTATATGTTGTCTGATATCAATGAGATTGAGGATGGCCCTACAGCTGTATTGAATATTGAGCAAACAAAAAAAGTGACGAAATCTGGAAAATTTTATTTTCCAGACAAACAGGCACGAACAGCAAAGCTGATTCAATCTGAATATAAGCCTGAGTTGATTTTGGGAGCTCAAGGAACAGCTTTCATCGTAAGAACTAATCAATGTTTACACTCTGCGTCTATACCTAACCAGGGAAGGACGAGGGATTTATTAGCTTTTTATATCACATCATCAGCAAAGAAAAGAATGGTTTCGGAGCAACTCAATAATGCTCAGTACGGAGAAATATTAGGTCTAAAAAGATTTAGCTTCCAGTGAATAAAAGTTTGACTTTCCCTCCACAACATCTAATTTATTTTCTAATTTTTACTGCTTTTGGACCTTATGTAATTAGTGGTATTAGATTGGGACAATTGGCTGTTTATTTTTTGGCGATATTCTTGCTTCTTCTAAATAGAATCAGACTCAAGAGAGAAGAATCTGTTTTAGCAATACTTATAACTTCTACCTTATTATTTTTTATACCTTTTTTTGGCTTGGTATCTGGTGATAATTCTATATCAAATACCCTTATCATCTCTCAGATAGAAAATTATTTAACTCCTATTGTCGTTTTCATTATCGCTCTGTCCCTTCTTAGGCATAAAAACCAAGTTGGAATAGATGAGGTTATGAATACATGCATCAAAATTTTCTTAGTATTACTTTGTTTGAACTCAATATTCTCGGTCTACTTGTTTTCTTCTTCAAATGAGTATTTGTTGACTATGTTTACAGGAACTAGAGAAGTAACATTTGGATCTCAATCTCAACAATTTGCAGGTGAAACGGCAGCATCTTTAGCTCTTAGTGCAGGAAGAATTCCTGGGGTTTTCACTCAAGTATTTGAGGCAGGTACTGCATACTCATTTGGTTTGGTTTGTTTCAGCTATATACGAACTATAGAACCTAAAAAGATAACCAGGAACCTAATAATATTATTAATGATATTGGTGGGGGGCACTTTAACTTTTTCTAAAGTATTTTTTCTGATTGGTTCTCTCGCTACTATTTATTTTTTAGGCATAACAAGATTAATTAAAATATTGATAATTATTTTTCCAATACTAGCTGTCACACTAATATATTTTCCTGAACTTGAGATTGCTGGAATACCCTTTGGTCAAGGGTTTGCTAGCATTACTAGACTTTTTGTAGCCACAGGCGGAATTTCGATAGAAGTTCTCACGTCTGGAAGATTTGGACCTCAATCGGACATAACAAGGGGGATGCTAGATGTTTTTGCAGCATCGCCCATTTTTGGTCTTGGTTTTGGATCAATTGAAACCTCTGATTTTTCGCTCTACGAAGTCATTTCAATTGGCGGGATGCTAGCTCTGTTAACCTACTTATTTTTATTTTTCTTGTTCATTTTCTTTGCTGCAGTACAAAAGGCTAAAATTGATAGAAAATTCTTTTTAGCCATTATATTTATTGCCATGATTGCATCTTTAGGTGGCCCGATAATTACTGCTAATAGAATAGCCATAATTTTCTGGATTTTTATTTCTCTTATGTGCTTGAAGCTAAGAAAAGATCGAGGCGATAGTAGTCCTAAAGTTGCTTAATATGAAGATTATTATATTAGGTGCTAATGGCATGATTGGTTACGGACTGTTTGATTATCTTAGTAAATATCATGATGTGATAGGGACACTCAGAAGAGATAAAAATTTTTATAAAAACATAACTCAATTATATGAAAAAAATATTATCTATGGTGTCGATGTAAAAAATATCTCTGAGATAAAAAATATTTTGATATCACATAGACCTGACATCCTAGTTAATGCAACAGGAATAGTTAAACAAATAACGGGCCAAGTTTCAGAAGCCGATATAATAGAACTTAATGCTTTAGTGCCTCACAAGCTGTGCCAATTAACAAGATCAGAAAGTATTAAGTTAATTCAATTTAGTACAGATTGCGTTTTTTCTGGTAAGAAAGGTAATTATTCTGAAGATGATACGCCTGACCCTATAGACTTTTATGGATTGTCTAAGTACATGGGTGAAGTGAATCAAAAAGGTGTGCTCACTCTTAGAACGTCAACCATAGGTCTTGAGCTGACAGGGTCTCATGGTCTTATTGAGTGGTTTCTAAAGCAAACAGGTGGTATTGATGGATATATGAATGCTATCTACACTGGTATCACAATTAATGAATTAGCAAAATTTGTTAATTTCTTAATTACTAAACATAGAGATATTGATGGTTTATGGCAGGTTGCCGGCACACAGATAAATAAATTTGCACTTCTATCTATACTGGGCGCCAAATTACAAAGGAAAGATATACAGATACTTCCAAATAAGGAGTACGTTTGTGATCGCAGTTTAGTAAATACTAAAATAGTAATGAAGACTGACTATAAATTCCCAGATTGGGAAATTATGCTAGAGCACTTGGCGCAAGAAATTAACAATAGGGAGTCTAGTAAATAGATGTCTTTGAAAGATAAGAATATATTAATAACCGGTGGTACTGGATCACTTGGTAAAGTATTGGTGGGTAGAATTCTAAAGGGAGACTTTGGTCTGCCTGAGAAGGTGATAGTGCTCTCAAGAGATGAAGCCAAGCAGCACGAAATGAGAATTCAATTTATGAATAAGTCTGTTACTACAGACGAAGTTATATATGAAAACTTTCAAAGGGCTCTTGAATTTAGAATTGGAGACGTAAGAAGTTACGCAGACGTATGTTCCTCTCTTAGAGATGTAGATATCGTTATCAATGCAGCTGCGTTAAAGCAAGTTCCATCATGCGAATATTTTCCAGATCAGGCCATCGAAACAAATTGCTACGGGCCTATTAATATTGTTAGAGCAATCCGGGAAAATAATTTACCAATTTCAATAGTGGTTGGGATTAGTACCGACAAAGCTTGCAAGCCAGTGAATGTAATGGGCATGACAAAATCCTTGCAAGAGAAAATACTTACCTCAGCAAATATTTTAAATAATTCAACTCGTTTTATAGCCGTCCGTTATGGCAATGTTTTTGCATCCCGGGGTTCAGTTATCCCTTTATTCCATGATCAAATTTTAAGTGGAGGACCAGTTACTATCACTGTTCCAGAAATGACTAGGTTTTTGCTTAGCCTAGATCAAGCTGTGGATACAGTGATGGCGGCCATAGATCACGCTAAAGCTGGAGAAATATTTGTGCCTAGAGCCCCTTCAGCAACAGTTCTTGATATTGCAAAAGTGTTAATAGGTGATCGAGAAATAGAGCTAATAGTTACAGGGATTCGCCCGGCTGAAAAAATGCACGAAATCATGGTATCAGATGAAGAGGCTCCTTATGTCCAAGAAAGAGGAGACTACTATGCGATAGGTTCTATGCTTCCAGAGTTAAATGATAATAGTACTTATGAATCTTCCCTTAAAAGTGAATATAGTTCCAAAAACTCAACAATTGGCTTTGATGAAATAAAAGCATTATTTGAAAAACACAACCTCATGATTGATCAAGTTCACGTAAAAACTAACAGCGAGTTCTTGAGATAAAAAATTACGATTAAATAAGGACACCCCTTTGAGTGCAGAGATAGCAAAAATAAAGATAATGACCCTTGTTGGCACTAGGCCAGAATTAATAAAGATGTGCAGGGTTATTGATGAATTTGAGAAGCATTCTGAGCATGTCTTAGTCCATTCAGGCCAGAACTATGATTATGAACTTAATGAAGTTTTTTTTGAGCAACTGAATATAAAAAAACCTGACTATTTTTTAAATGTTGCAGGAGAAACTGTAGCTGAATCAATAGGTTTAGTTATTTCAAAGGCTGATGAAGTTTTTGAAAAAGAAAAACCCGATGCTCTCGTTATTTATGGTGATACAAATACAGGGTTAGCAGTCATTGCAGCTAAGAGGAGAAAGATACCCATTTTCCACCTTGAAGCTGGAAATCGAAGTTTTGACCAGAGGGTACCAGAGGAGATTAATAGAAAGATTATTGATCACCTCAGTGATATCAACTTACCACTTACTGAGCACGCGAGAAACTATCTGCTGAATGAAGGGTTGAGACCTGAAACAGTTATTAAGATAGGTGGAACGATGAGAGAGGTTCTTGATTATTATGCCGACTCTATCTCATCTTCTGAAATTTTGAAGGACTTGGAATTAAATGAAAAAGGGTATTTTTTAGTCAGTTCACATAGAGAAGAAAATGTAGATTCTGAACAGAATCTGTTTGATTTACTTGAAACCTTAAATGCTTTAGCAGACCGTTATATATGTCCAATAATTGTATCCACCCATCCAAGAACGAGAAAAAGATTAGATGATTTGCTGTCGAAAACAAATAAAAAAATGGATGAAAAGGTCGTATTTTTAAAACCTTTTGGATTATTTGACTATGTTAAGTTACAAAAACATGCGAAATGTGTTCTGTCTGACAGTGGCACTATTACTGAAGAATCCTCTCTTCTAGCTTTTCCGGCAATTACAATCAGACAGTCTCATGAAAGACCAGAAGGGATGGATAGCGGTGTTCTAATCATGAGCGGGCTCAAAAAAGAAAGGGTTTTGCAGTCAGTTGAGATTGTTATTGAGCAATTTGAAAAATTAACACACCCAACCAGAGTCAAGGACTATGAAGTATATGATGTTAGTAAAAAAGTTCTTAAGATAGTAGTAAGTTATATTGATTACATCAATCGAACAACATGGTTGAAAACTCAGGATTAAGAATGCTATTAATCCAACCTTTTAAATAGCAAAGCACGAGTTCTGTTTTTATAGGCGCAGTAGAAAATATGTACTACTGCATGGTTTGGTGGGCGATGCTGGGATTGAACCAGCGACCTCTCCCGTGTGAGGGGAGCGCTCTCCCGCTGAGCTAATCGCCCGATAGATCAAGACTTATAAATTTTACTTAAAATGGGTTTCATTGTCAGGGTCGCTATGCAGCACTTGCTTTTTTGGCAGAAGACGCATCACAAATTTTCTGTGGTTTCGGAGCAGATGATTTAGACTAACCATTTTAGGGCGACTCCGCGGTTATTCGGTTGAATTTAGTGTGTGATCTAAGGTTGTAAAAAACTCAAAGCATTCCTGATTCCGAGTTATTTTTGTACTATCCTTTTCGTTCTTCCCAGATAGTGTTCCGGAAAAAATATGCGTGTCACTATTTTTGGTACTGGTTATGTTGGATTGGTTACAGGCGCTTGTCTTGCGGAGACGGGCAATCACGTTCTTTGTGTAGACGTAGATCAGGAAAAAATAGACGGTCTCCGGCATGGCAAGATACCTATCTTTGAGCCGGGGTTGGAGGCAGTTGTCAAACGTACAAGTGCAGCTGGTCGCCTAGAGTTCACCACAGACATTCCTGCCGCAGTTAATCATGGTCTATTCCAATTCATTGCTGTAGGTACACCGCCAGATGAGAATGGTTTTGCTGATCTCCAGCACACTCTTACCGTAGCGCGGTCTATAGGGGAGCATCTGGAGGGCTACTGTGTAGTTGTGAACAAGTCGACCGTTCCAGTCGGGACGGCAACTAAAGTCCGTGCCAAAATTCAGAATATTCTTGATGATCGGGGTGTTATGACGGAGTTCGATGTGGCCTCTAACCCCGAGTTCCTCAGGGAGGGGGCGGCTATTGATAATTTTACAAAACCGGACAGGATCATAATCGGCTCTGATAATGCTCGTTCTGCTGATCTGCTTCGTACACTCTATGAGCCGTTTAATCGGAACCATGAACGTGTTCTAGTGATGGATGTCTGTTCAGCGGAATTGACGAAATATGCAGCTAATTCCATGCTAGCTACAAAGATCAGCTTCATGAATGAGATGGCAAATATTGCCGAACTCGTAGGCGCTGACATTGAGCAAGTTCGAGTGGGTATTGGCTCCGATTCTAGAATAGGCTATAGCTTTATTTATCCCGGCTGCGGGTATGGGGGGTCGTGTTTTCCGAAGGATGTGCGTGCTCTGTCGGCTTCTGCTGAGGTAGTTGGTTATGATTCTGAACTACTTAATGCTGTAGAGAATGTCAATCAGAGGCAAAAGCAAATTCTCTTTCAAAAAATCAAACGATATTTCCAAGGCGATCTCATGGGTAAGGTCGTTAGCCTTTGGGGATTGGCATTTAAGCCGAATACTGATGATATGCGGGAGGCCTCCAGCCTGTCTCTGATGGCCTCACTCTGGTCTGCAGGATGTCATGTTCGAGCTTATGATCCGGTGGCGATGGAGGAAGCGAATCGGCTACTTGGTCCTCGAGACGACCTGACGCTTTGCAAAAGTGCTGAGGATGCGGTGCGTGGCGCAGATGCGCTTGTTGTGGTCACAGAGTGGAAGGAATTTCGAAACCCTGACTTCAATCAGCTGAAATCGCTTTTAAAGACGCCAGTGATCTTTGATGGCCGGAATATCTACGACCCTGACATCCTGGAAGAGGTGGGAATCGATTACTTTGGTATTGGTCGGGGGTGATTCCATCTGTGTTGATTGCAGTGAGATATTCACCCTTGTGGGCTCTGAATGACCATTCTCGTTATGTTACCCAGAGGGCCCGAGACAAGGCTTGGTCATTATCGAGCTTTTGGTACCCGAAACAGTTTCTGCTTTTTGTTTCTGAGTACGCCTTGTAACTGTATGAGACTGTGTTCAGAAACGTAGGTACACTAGGGAGGGAGAGTTACTGGGCGGTTGACACTCTAGAACGCGCTCAAGTACGCTCCCCGGCGCATCCGGTTGTGGGGCCATAGCTCAGCTGGGAGAGCGCTACAATGGCATTGTAGAGGTCGGCGGTTCGATCCCGCCTGGCTCCACCATTTTCTGCGGAGCTGCGGCCCATACAGCCGACTTTACAGAGAACGTCCCCATCGTCTAGAGGCCTAGGACACCGCCCTTTCACGGCGGCAACGGGGGTTCGAATCCCCCTGGGGACGCCATCTACTTACAGATGAGGTAATCGGTACCTAACTGAGTTCGACCACATCATTGGGGGTGTGTATGCACACGAAAATTGTTGTAGCCGTTTTCGTATTTGGGATGTTCTTCCCTTTACAGTTCACGTTTGCGCAGGAAAGGTCAGAGGTTGAGACCATTCTGTATAAAGCGGCGGACACACTCGGAATGCTTCGTACATCACAGGAAGTGGATAGAGTCGCAACAATGATTTACTCTGGTGCGGGGGCGGTGACAGTAGACGGTCGGGTCTGCACGATGGTGGATTATAGAGCTAGTGTACGGTACCCCATCTCGAATGCGTATCACACTTTCCCTGTCCCCGGCATGCGTGTCGATTTCAGCTGTGCGACGGATAA
>Ga0315338_1000756_pt1 | contig 58226 bp, 53 predicted proteins | sample ASW8metaG_FD_204518 | JGI IMG/M metagenome (GOLD analysis project Ga0315338, IMG submission 204518) | Ammonia-oxidizing marine archaeal communities from Monterey Bay, California, United States - ASW #8 | ecosystem: Environmental > Aquatic > Marine > Coastal | place: USA: California | collected... | reverse complement strand
AAAATCAGGATAGGCATTTTTTAGGCGTTCTAAGACATCCACATTGATGGTAGTATGGCCTTTTTCGTAATTGATGAGTGTTGCTCTTGAGACATTCATTTGATCAGCCATATCCTCCTGGCGTATATCATTCATCAAACGATAGCGTTTTATTTTTTGCCCCAGGGTCAGATTATGTTCCACTGGATTGATTTATTAATAGCATTAAAGTGAGTAAGGTTGTGGCCACATTAGTTGCTTGAGATGATATTGCATTGAATATTTCTAATCCCGTGTCCTCTTCAGATGAACCGCTTATGGTCCTTTGGTTAACAATAATTGTGGACCCCTCTTTAACTCTAGGCGAGGACCATCCTGATTTTGGGATAGCCGTACCATTTGGATAAATAATTAGCACATTTCTTGTATCTGCAAAAGTACTGTAACCCCCTGCACGTTTGATATATTTCTTAATTGAATCACCTTTTTTATAGGTCACGTAGCCGGGTACATTTACTTCTCCATTCACGAAGACAAGGCCAGATTTTTTTAACACATTTAAGCTGTCACCCGCATGAAGAAAAAAAGTATCCTTTTCCCAAGCAATTTTCACCGAATCTCGAAAAACTTCAACCCCGTTTTCAAGGGCATAACTGGTATAACCACCTGACAAATCTAAAACGGTAGCTAGGGTGGTTAAATTATTCACTGGGTAGATTCCAGGAGTTTTGATTTCACCTGTAATTTGAACCGATTCAATGGGCTGATGTAAATTCATTCGAGGTATCGTGATATGATCGCCATTAACCAATACTAAATTGTTATTTTTTAAATCCACTAATATCTTCAAAGGCGACTTCCCAGTTGGATTTTTTCGATTGATAATAATCCTTGATAAATCAACTGTTTGCATAAAGTCTAAATCCTCCATAGACATAGTGGCATCAATCAATTGCTTTAAGTTCATACCTGACTGGTAAGGATATTTCCCAGGATTCTTTATCTGACCATCTATACGAACAAACCATTTTATATCTGGTTGTAAAGGGACATGAATGCTATCACCTTCTGAAAGTCGAAAATTTGACATTTGATTTGGTTTTAATAAATATCCATTATTTTCTGAATCAATATTATTTTTATAAACAAACACTGTTTTTGCTGCTCTTACATCTTTACCACCGGCAATTTTTATAAGATCCTCAATTGTTTCTTCATCAATTACTTCATAATAACCCGGATTTAGTACACGACCTGTAAGGGAAATAGTGGATTTTCTAGCAGGTATATATATTATGTCCTGATCCATTAGTCGGACATCACTTACGGTTTTACCCATAAAAATATAATTATATACATCCACAGTACCGATTTTTTGACCCTTACGTATTACCTGAATATCCCTTAGAGATCCTTTGTTACTAATACCACCAGCCTGAGTCAACCCTGTGATAACATTAGAAAAGGGATGTATCATATGGACTCCGGGTATGTTAACAAAACCAACAAAATGCACATTAACAGATTTCAATTCACCCAAAGTAATATCAATAAATGACTTTGGATTAACTCCCAGCAAAGTTGAATAAACACGAGAATATTTTGAAAGTACATATTTTTTAGCCTCATCTACTGTTTTCCCACCCAAATTTAGAATTCCTATATTTCCAACATAAATCTGGCCATCTCTGTTTATTACCTTGGAATCGTATGTATTTGTTTCGCCCCAAAGTGATATGATAATTTCATCGCCAGGTCCAAGACTGTAATATTTTGGGATCGGCAAGTTCTGCCAAAAAGGTATCGTATCTCGTTGTGTGAAAATTTCATATCCGATATAAGGCATTTTACTAGTCGAATCTTCTAGAAATTTTAATTGTTCTAATAATTTCTCAGTATTTACAAGTAAAGATTCAATGTCCTTCCTTGAATAAACCAATTTGTCAGGAAGTGCTGTGCTACTTGCTGTTTTTTCAGCTTCAGAAATATCCATTGGTTTTTGCAAAGCTTGTCGTTCTAAAACTTTTTTGTATTCATCCTGAAGCTTTTGAAGCTCTTGATAGTTTTGGGAAAACAACGTTTGACCCATAATAAATACCAAAAGGGCGAATAATTTCTTATTTGTTGATATCATGTCTAAAATTACTGTTTATTGACATAATGTCAAAGTATTTGTATTAATTGTCAATATCTAATAAGACAGTAATAATAATAAATTATACAATATGTTTGTTTATAAATAAAAAAATATTAAAAGGAAAAAGTATGTTCTACGGAAATCAGAAGTGTCTGAGTACGTTGAATTGAGCCCGTTTCAAATGTTTCTTCCCAAACATTTCGATTCTCATCCACGAAGCCATAATGCTCAAAATGCTCATTTTCGTAATTTAGATAGAAAAAAATATTCTTATATTTAAAACTCACTGATATGCGCGACTCAATTTTGACTTCAGGAGGAAAATGATAAGTCACCCCATGTCTTTCATAGTTTAATCCATAAATAAAACTAAATTGATCCTTCATATATCCCATAAAAACTAAAAAATCATCTGAATCGCTTCCGCTATGAGCAGCCCACCTGCGACCATTATATGATGAATAATTATATTTAATATTGTCGTACCAGTTTGGTGTCGGCAGAATATTATAGTGAAGGCCTTGGACTAAACGAGTATATTCAAAACCAAACAAGATTTCATCTTTCCCAAACGCACCATACTTTCTTAATCCTAAGTTAGTACCCATGGCATGATCACTATAAATTTGAATATTTTCCCCATTAAATGAACGATTTGGGAATCCAACTTCTATAAATACTTTTAATCCTGAAGAAGGGAAACTTACGGATATGTAGTAATCAACAATTTGGTCCCAATATTTCATATACTTTTTTGTTACAAATACATTTATTGCATCATTTAAAGACCAAAGCAAATCATTATATCCGCCATTCAAAATATGTCTGCTTTTACCTACTTCAATATTTTTATAACGTAAATTAAAATAATAAGCCGAAAGAAAATATTCTGTACCAGCATTATTATACATAGCATCGGAAACCATATATTTAAAATAATAATCTAAATCGCCCCTTAATGGTTGGTAATTCATTGTACCAACAAAATAATGAGGAATACCTTCGGCATTATTTGACATAACTATACTATTGTGGATACCAGGTCCCCACCATTGATCCCAATTGGCATATCCTAAAGAGAACCCAGAATACTGAAAAGCTAGACCCATATTTCTAAAATTATTAATTTTAGTTCTATTGAAATATTTTAATGCGGAATTATTCAATGTGGAAACCAATTTTTCTTTATGCCTTAGTGAATATGTGTTCTCAAAAACACCTGAGATTTGAGGCTCAGCTGTAAGCTTCAAATATTTTCCATTATAATGGAAAAGAAAACCTGATATTAGCCCAGTTCCTTTTGGAAAATAAAATCCATTTTGATTTTCTAAGTTCGGAAGATTTGTATTATAGTAAATTTTATTATTAAAAGTAATTTGAAATTGATTTTTATTATTTTTAGATAAAAAAGTGGTTTGATTCTTTGAAAAATTGAATTTTTCATTATAAAGCTTTTTAATCGTATTCGAATTAAGTTTTTGTTGACCGTATAAAACTACTGAAATAATTAATAAAATAAATTTGAAAATAATTTTTACCAAATTATTTATTCAAGTTAAAATTAAATTGAATACTCAATCCAATCACATTACTTACTTCAGGATTATAATTTTTCACAAAATTATAATTATAAACTTTTTCATTTTCTAAATATAAAGTATATATAATATGATTTTTTTGTTTACTTAATCTTAATATAAACTCATGTTTCTTTTCTGGATAATTTTGACTTACAACACCATGTCTTTCAATATTATAACTCGAAATAATTAAATAATTCTCTTTTATGAAACCTAACATAATAATTTTATCATCCGAATCAGATCCAGAATGAGCACCCCATCTTCTACCCTCATAACTTGAGTATAAATATGTCTCTCTATCATAAAAATTTGGAGTATTCCAATCTCCTCGATAAAACTTAGGATTTAATGTGTTTGTAGAATTTTTATTACTCATTATTTCTACTCCAATCAACAAAGATGAATTACCAAATAATCCATATTTTTTAAATCCATATGTATACCCAATTGCATGATCCCAATGAGCTTTTAAATCTGCTATATTTGCTCGACTATCATCAGTGCCCAATTCCAAATAAAAATGTGCTTTTGAATTCGGAAAATAAAAATTGAGAAAACCAATTAATAACTGATCCCATGGATCCCAATATGCAGGTTCACCTTCAAACTGCCCCACATATTCTAAACCTTTTTTACTGCTTCCTAATAATGGTTCAAATACCAATTTTGCTGCATCTTCGATTGACCATGGTATCGTATCTTCCCCACCAGATAAATATACTCTATTGAATCCAACTGTTATTGTTGGATTATTATAATATGTAAAAGAGGAAGTAAGCACCGTGTGAAAAAATGGATTCTTACCATTATTTCTTTCAGATATAAAATATCTAAAATTGATACCATATTTTGCAATTCTATATTCCCTGAGGGTCCCAACAAAATAATAATTAAACCCTGATGCATTATTGGACATGGAAAGTGACGAATGAAATCCGGGGCCAAACCACATACTTTCATTGGAAATACCCAATCCAACTGCTTTGTAGTGAAATGCGATTGTTGATTGCTTTAAATAATGATTGTTTTCTTTAATAATTGTATCAGCTTTTTTATCATTTAAATAACTAAAATTTCCTTTTAGCTTATTGGATGATTCATTATTATTAATTTTTTGCAATAATGGCGAAAATTTTAAATAAAGAAAATTCCCTAAATAAGAAAATGAATAGCTTATATAATTACTCAATTTAGGGTATGCTATTAATTCACCATTGTTATGGAGATTAGTAAAACCAGTGTTATAGTAATTTGCCGATAAATAAGAAACTTTTGTTTGAGGTAATCTCTCAGCCCAATAAAATGGCCGAATAACATAGATAGGATAATCATTGTGATGATTTAATTGATTATATTCAAATAATAAATGATTAATAGGGTTTGATGAAGATTGCCCTAAGCCTTGACCTTTAATAAAACTATTTGAAATAAAAAAAAGGCATACTACTTGTAAAAAGTATGCTGATAAAATTTGTTTTACTATCAATTCAATTTCTTGATGAAACGATATGATCTGAACCTGGCGGGGGGTAGGGCAAAAGGGGTTCGATTCTCAAAGATACAGATACTAATTCTTGATTTGCCGAATATTTGATCAATATTTTATTAATATATTTTAATGAAAATGATTTTGATATTATTGCAACTGCAGTTAAAAACATTAGTTGAATATCTATCCAGATTGAACCATTATTTACATAAAATAAACCCAATCTACTTTTCCACGGTCTAATTAATTGATTATAATGTAAATCTGGATCAGATGAATCCTTCAGAATCTCACCTTCATCAGAAAATATAATTGAAGCAAAATCTGTAATCCCAGGTCGAATAGATAGTAGTTTTTTCTCTTCTTTTGTGTAAAGGTCTGTTTCCCTTTTTACATTTGGTCTTGGACCAACAAAACTCATTTGTCCAAATAGAATATTAAAAAAGTTAGGTAATTCATCTATTTTATACTTGCGAATAAAATGTCCTAGTGAAGTAATTCTATTATCATCAGCCGATGTAGAATCAATACCACTTTTGTCAGCATTGACTATCATTGATCTAAATTTAATCATTTTAAAAATCTTTTCATCCTTACCCATTCTTGGTGCTACATAAAAAGGCGAATTCCAATCTTGTTTCCAAATAAGGAAAGAAAATATTAAAAGTAATGGTGAAAAAATCAGGATTAATATTAATGAAGTTATTAAATCAAATATTCTTTTAAACACTTGTATCAATCATTGAAATTACTTTTTGAATAATTTCATCAACTTCTACATAGTATATTTTTTCTAATATTTTGCTTGTTGGAGCGGGGGTATTTTTTATCGTGAGTCTTTGAGGTAAGAATTTATTAAAAGAATATTTTTCTGCTACTGATGCGATTATTTCACCAGATAAACCAAAATGTGTCCATCCGCCATCTACAACTAAAAGAGACTTTGTTTTTTTAACGGAATTCAGTACCAATTCAATATCCAAGGGGTTTAAAACGCGTAGATCTATAACTTCGGCTTTCACATTTTTCTTCTCTAACTCAAATGCGGCTTGTAATGACAATAATGAAGAATAAGATGCCGAAACAATGGTAATATCTGTCCCCGTCTTAAGTGTTTGCGGCTTTATCTCACTTAATTTTTTTTCTATTATTGGTTCTAATTCTTCTTCGTGATCATAGCACCATCTATCATCAATATAAATAACAGGATCATTACACAATGTACTGGCAATTAATAAATCTCTAGCATCACTTGCGGTTGCAGGCATCACTACTCTCAACCCTGGAACATGTGCATACCATGCATGTAGAGCTTGTGAATGTTGCGCCCCCTGCTCTCCACCGCGGTTAATTATCCCTCGTATTGTTAAAGGTATTTTTATGCCACCACCAAGCATTGACTGCCACTTTGCTGCTTGATTTACAATTTGATCGGTAGCTAAAATCATGAAGTCCATTCTTGGATGTACAACTATTGTTTTTAATCCAGTCAAGGCGGCACCAAGAGCCATCCCAGTTGAACCATTCTCTGATACAGGTGTATCTAAAACTCTATTTTTGCCAAACTGTTGTTCTAAGTTATTCATGCTACTACCTACATACCACGGACTCCACAATCCTTGACCCATTACACAAGTATCATCATAATTTTCTAATAAATATTCAAACCCATCCCTAATACCGTCACTATATTTTAATTTTTTGCCCATTTATATTTTTTCGTAATAGACAGTACTTGTTAATTGATCCAAATCAGGGAATGGATCATTCATCGCTTTTTCCCAAGCAGCTATCGTAACTGTTTCAATTTTATTATTCATAGAAGCAATTTCATTTTTTGATATAACATTATTATTAATAAGACTTTGCTCAAGTCTACCAATAGGGTCTCTTTTTTTCCACATATCTAAATCTTCTTTTCTTCTTAATCCTACGTCAATATTTTCATCTGGACCCACATGACCGCGCCAACGATATGTTATTGCTTCAATAAAAAAGGGGCCTTCCCCATTTCTAAGGAGATTTATTGCTTTTTCAGCTACTCTAAATACTTCCGATATATTATTCCCATCTATTGTTTCACAAGGTATATCATGGGTATTTGCAAATCGACCTATAGAATCGTATGGCTGTCTTTCATTAATGTGCATATGAGAAGAAAAAAGATTATTTTCGCAAACAAATAAAACTGGAAGTTTGTAATAGGCTGCAAGGTTTAATGATTCATGAAATGTGCCTTCTTCACTAGCACCATCACCAAAATATGATAAAGATATAGAACCTTGTTTTTTTAATTTTGAAGTTAGCCCTGCTCCTACTGAAACTGGTATTGTTGCGGATACTATAGGGACGGAGCCATGAAATCCATCCTCTTTAGCAATAACATGCATAGAGCCCCCCATCCCTTTAGAACTCCCAGTTTTTTTCCCTAAAGTTTCAGCAAATAAACTATGAACATCATCGCTTAGAGATAAATAGTGTCCATGAGATCTATGGTTGCCAAAAACGAAATCCTTTTTTGTAAGATATTTGGAAATCCCGACAGGTATTGCTTCTTGACCTATAGATAAATGGCATGGGCATTTAATTATATCATTTTCAACATTATCTCCCAATATCTCCTCAGCACGTCGAATTAATTTCATCCGTTTTAATGCTTTGAGATAATATTTCTTAGGAAATTGTGCAATATCAATTGGTTCATGAAAATATTCCGGATTTCCTAATTTATCTAAGTTATATTTTTGAATCTGACTATTAACCATAATAAAACTCATTTATTTTTTTTGAAATATATAAAGCTTCATCATCAGTTAAAGACGTATTCATAGGTAACATCAGGCATTCTTTAAAAAATTGATCTGTATAAGGTAAATTAAAATTAGTAAGACCTAATTTCCCTATTTGATGAATTGCTTTACCTCCCCATTGAATCAATGTACCAATATTATTATCTGCTAAAAAAGATTTTAATTCATCTCTCTTTTTTGCCCGAAGTTCATAATTTTGATATGTATCAAAGTGATTTGAGTTTGTTTCTGGCGGCGGCGGTAATATTATATGATTATCCTGAATGATTGTATTATCATATATTTTTGCTAAATGTCGACGTTTATTTATATCATCATTGAATGTTCTAAACCTTTCAAAAAGAATTGCAGCTTGTAGGTTATCTAATCTTGAATTAAATCCCCATGTCTGAAACTCACCATTAACGTCTCTACCATGATCCCTTAATAACTTTACTTTTTCTGCAATTTCATCATCATTTGTAATGACAGCACCACCATCTCCAAAACATCCCAGTACTTTAGCAGGATAGAAGCTATAAGTCCCTGCTAAGCCAAAAGTACCTGCCATTTTACCTTTGTACAAGGATCCTAATCCCTGTGCTGAATCTTCAATAATCAATAAATTATATTTATTAGCAATTTTATTAATTTTGTCCATATTGCATGTTCTGCCATTAAGATGAACTGGCATAATGACTCTAGTTTTATCTGTAATGGCCTGCTCAATATGACTTGAATTCATCATATTATCATACCCGCACTCAATTAAGACAGGTTTTGCCCCAACAAATTTAACGGCTGCAGGAGATGCAACATATGTATGAGATGGTAATATCACTTCATCATCCTTACCAATATCTGCAGCCATTAAAGATAACCAAATAGCATCTGTTCCATTGCCAACACCAATAGCATGTTTTACACCACAATATTGTTTCAACTCATTTTCGAAATCTTCAAGATCTTTTTGTAAAATATAAGCACCCCGAGAAAGAACATTTGAAAAAACCTTATCAATTCTTTCTTTTTGGTTTATATATAATTCTGGATAATTAAAAAAAGGTATTTTCATTTATTAGGGCTTTTTGGTTTTTGAGTTTTCTAATTATTATACATTCGCAATTAATACGAATTTAAAAGCTGATTTCTTAATTCGAAATAATTTATCAATTTTATCAGAAAGAGCCTTGGCCCTAAGTTTTCCTATAATTATTGATATTAATGGCATTGCGTAGGATATACTTCCAAAATATTTTATCTCTATTTTTGTAAAATTCTGTTTTAATAATTCAAATCTTCCGAGAGTTGGCATATTAATAAGAGTCATTTTTGATCTCTCGCCTTTTAAATAATGAACATACCGATTAATTTTATAAATTGGATTATGATTTAATGTGTCAATACAAATGAAAATCCCTGATGGTTTAATCACACGGCGAATTTCACTATCAACCATTTTTGAATTACCATAGCTTAAACTTCCAGCACTTGCGACTACGTCAAATATTCCATTCTCAAAAGGTAAATTCTCCATATCTGCAACAAATGTAGTGAAGCTACCGCCCTTTTTAACATTTGCTAAATTTTTCTTTAACATGCGTAAAGAATTTTTTGATATGTCAGTGGCCGTAATATGGGCACCCGTTTTGATCAAACTATAAGTATGTAAACCTGTGCCAGCACCTATTTCAAGCACTTTATGAGTAGGCTGAATCAATTTTTTTATTTTTTCTTCATAAAATATGTACGGTGTTCGAAGTTGTATTGGGACAGATGCTGAACCAAACAAACTTATTTCGTTTATGTTTATATTATTTAGTAAATATTTTGCTCTTAGATCATATCTTTTTTTTTCTATTTTTTTATCGTTTTTCACGATAACCAAGCTATTATTTTATTATTAAAATGATAATGTTATTTGTTATGAAATTTAATTCTATATGATCCATATCCATCCCACGGCTCTTTTATTTTTTGAACTGGGGCCATATTCGTAACTAACTGTAACAGACCCCAAATTACTCCCATCCCATGTAAAAAATGATAAAGGAAAAAACTAATTGGTAATAAAAAAATGTGAGATAATTTATTAAATCTGATTGCCTGCTGTACAGATGAAATTAAAGCGAGAAGAAAATAAAATATTATTACTAAAAAAAATGGATAACTAATATAAAGAGAAAATGGCGAAAGTAAAATACCACCAATAACACCAGTAGTAAAAACAGATGTGATTGCATGGCGATATGCAAAAGTATATGGCGCTAAATACCACATGAAAGCATTATAGGGTGCTTCTTTGAAAAACTGTTTTTTATAAAATTCAAACAAACTTGTTTGGTTAAAGTATATTGCATTAATTTTTGGATTAAGCCATATTTTATTACCACTTTGAATTATCCTTCGATTGAATTCATAATCCTGCGCTCTTATTAATCGAGTATCAAATAATCCTATTTTATTAAAAATCTCTTTTTTATAAAAACCAAAAGGGACTGTATCTGCTTGACCTTCCTCCATACCTACTCTAAAACCTGAATTACCAACTCCAAATTTATGAGTTGTAATTGCTTGTACTATATGAGCAGAAAAATTATTTCCACCTAATCTAGTTGTAATTAACCCTCCAATATTATCTGCATCGATTCTATGTGATGTTTCAATTAGCTTTTCTAGGTAATCAACTGGATAGACACAGTGGGCATCAAGGCGTAAAATTCTTATTCCACTTGCATTATTGATACCAATGTTTAAAGCAAAAGACTGGATCAAATTTGTATTTTCAATAATTCTAATATTTTTATTTTCATTGATATTAATATATTCACTTACTATTTGTATTGTTTTATCAACAGATTTCCCATCAATAACAAATATTTCACAATTATATCCAGGTGGAATTCTGAAATTATCAACACTTTTTAAACAAGCACTTATATATTTTTCTTCATTTCTTGTAGGTATGATTATTGAGATTAATTTATTACTCATTTATTACCAATTTTTCATGAACTTTTATAAAATTATTGTAAACTTTTTCCATTGAAAATAGCAAACTCCTCCTCTTAGCACCCTGACATAATTTTCTATATAGTTTACTATTTTCACAGATATAATTAATTGATTCAGCTAATCCAATATAGTCTTTATGTTTAATAATGATTGCAGAATTACTATCAATAAGATCATTTATTGTAAGCCAATTAGTACATATTATTGGCATACCTACATTGAGCGCCTCAATAATTATGCCAGGATAACCTTCACCATCATAATAGGAAGGAAAAAGTAATAAGTCATATTTTACTAAGGTTCTATAAATATTATTTGGATTAATAATGCCTTTATATTTGACATTATTATATTCTTTAAAAATTGACTTTTCTGTTCCATCCTGCAAAGGACCATATATATCAATTCTAATACCTGAATTAATTATTTTTGAGGCATATAATATTTCAAAAATACCCTTTTCCTTGATTATTCTTCCAATATATGTGATTTTTCTACATTCTTTATTATTAATTTTTAAATGTGTTTTTGGTCTAGTTGTTGGAAACCAAGTAACTTTTATGTGATCTTTTTTTGCAGTGTTATAAAGTTTAGTTGTTTGTGCAAAATACATAGATGAATTTTTTAATACTTTAGATATCAGATATTTAATAATAAAATTATTGTGAGAGTAACCTTTACCTCCAAAAATTCGAATTGAATATGGTATATTATTAATTTTAGAAATAAAATAAATAAAAGGTCCTAAAATTGGAATGGCTGTATTATTTAGATGTGCTGAGATTACACTAGAAGTTTTCGAGAATATATATAAATTTCTTAAAAGTTTGAAAAAAAGAGGAACTGATCTGAAATTTTTACTTCTTATTCCTCCTGTTTCTAAATGTTTTAAATCAATTTGTTGATTACTTAAATATTTTAATAAATGCATTAATGAAACACTTGTACCACCAAAATCTCCTGAAGTTGTTCCAATAATTAATAGTTTAAGCAAACTATATTATAATCTTTATCAGAGAAATTTGATAGTAAATATCCTAAACACATTCCAAAAAAAGTAAAATACAAAAAAGTTATTCTTGGTTGATCAATAAAATTATTTGCAAATGTCCCTATAATTAAACCAAATGACCAAATATGATAGGCAAAAAATAATTTGTTATAATTTTTCATCCCGCTATTTTTTGCTTTCTTAAATGCTTTATAACTTATAATTACACCAGTAAAAAGAATACTTATATATAATATTAATCCAACTAATCCATACCTATAAAGATAAAGAGCATATCCAAATTCAATATCATCGTAAATACCTTTTCCAATACCAAGCCCAAATAACCAGTTTAATATATTTGCATTTTTATATCTTTCTATTACCCAAAACAAATCATAAAGCCTATTACCAGATTGAAAAGATTTTCTAATTAATCGTTTAATATCAAATGCTCTTTCCATATAAACAAATTGATCAATAAAATAATTGTAAATATCCTGGTAATACACAATACCTAGCGCGGTAACTATAAAAATTATAGCAAAATATTTGCTTAAATCCTTTACATTAAAATGAGTAACTATTAAAAATAGTATACAGTAGAAAACACAAAAAATAAATACATAAATTGCTGTCTTACTTTGACTTAGTAATATAGCAATAAATGATAATATTGAAAGAGCTGCGAGATAATATTTCTTCTCCAATCGGTATGACTGAAAAATAATAAAAGTAAAGAAAATCATAACAATACCATAGTCATACGGATTCCCAAAAGTACCAGTTGATCTGTAACCAAAAGCATTTGGCTTTTTTGTGTATAGCGTTAATACATTTTGCAACAGATTAACTCTATTAATATGTAAAAATGCAAGTACAATTTCAAAAGTAGCAATTACTATTAATACACGAATAATATATTTGTGAAGTAATATATCATTACTCCATAAAATCATTGATATCATAATAATTAATGAATAATATAATGGTCGATGTAATTCAAATATATCTCTTATAATAATATTGTCAAGATCATAGAATAATGACCAAGAAACCAAAAATAAAAATAATAAAAAAAATGAAAATAACAGATTGATGAAGGTTCTATGTTGATCATTGATTAAATTTATTTTATGGTAATATTTTAAAAAAAATGAAGCCAATAATAATATAATTATCAATCTAAAAATTACAGTTCCGCCTGAAAAACCAAAAAAACCATCAAATAAATCAAATGTTGGGAATAGTATAATAAAGATTAAATAATATTTAATATTTTTAATATGATTTATAGGATTAATCATATCATCGCTTCTCGAAATAGATTTAAATAATCTGTTAAATATTTCGTTGCGCTATAATTATTTCTAACTATTTGAAGGCTTTTTTGTCCCATTTTTTGTCGCTCTTCTTGTTCTAATTCTATAAATTTTTTCATACAGTTAGAGATTTCTATAAAATTATCAGAATTAAATAAATAACCATTATGATTTTCTCGGACAAGTAAATCATAATCAGAAACTTTGCTCATCAAAACTGGCAAACTACATGACATCGCTTCTAAAACAACGTTTGGTAAGCCCTCATAAAAAGAGGGCAATAATAAAGCATCCGAATTATTATATAAATCAACAATATCTTTGGCTCTTGTATGCAAAATTACTATATCCTCAATATCTAAATCTCGAATTGTTTTTTTTGCATTTTCATATACTTCATAAAATCCTTTTTTGTTTTTTGTTAAATCTCCATAACAATGGACTTTATAATTATTCGCCCTAAAAATTTCTTTTGCATGATTTACTGCTTTTAGGAATCCAAGAATGTTTTTTTGTTCTGAATATTTCGAGACCACAATAAAACTATTGTTATTATAGGAATTATTACTTGGTTTAAAATAATTATGATCGACCCCATTATATATTAATTTGCATTTATTTTTTAAAGGCCCAACTCTTTTCACTGCCTCTTTAAATGAGGAATTTGAGTTCATAACAATATAGTCGCAAAAAATATGAAATAATCCTCTCCAATAAAAAATTCCATAATTCTGATTTCGCTCTGAAACAATCAATTTCCATTTCTTCCTAGGTATATTTGATAATTCACTTAAAATATTTGGAATGATTAAATATGATAAAACGATATCTTGATTACCTTTCCTTAAAAAATTTCTAATTTTTAAAAATTTATTAATTTTCCCTTTTGAATCAAATGTATGAACTTTGATATTTAGATTTTTTAAGTAGCCTGAAAAAAAAGTATCTTTATTATATGTCATCAATTCAACATTAATATTTTCTTCTTTCAATAATTTTGCAAGAAGAATCATTTGTCTTTGCGCTCCACCAGCGTTAAGGGAATCAATAAACAATAAAACCTTCATCAATTAATAATAATGACTAGATATATAATTACTATACTATATTATTTTTATCTTTCCAAATCTGTAAACATAATAATCTGTATAAATAAATTGGATTTTTTTTATTTGTATTATCTAATAGGATTCTATTTTCATATTTTTCCCATTCAAACCAATCTGAATTACCCAATTGAATTAATTTATCTTTGATAAACGATTTTAATTCACCATTTTTATATAAATAATTATTTAGAGGTATTCCAAAACCTTTTTTTGGTGCGGCTATAACAGACTTTGGTAAAATATCTTTTCCTATTTGTCTTAATATATTTTTTGTATTACCATTTTTCAATTTTAGTTTAGAGGGAATTGATAAACCTAATTCAACCAATCGGTAATCAAGGAATGGCGAACGAACTTCTAAAGAATGCATCATACTCATTTGATCTACTTTTTTTAACACATTGTCAGGTAAATAAACACTCAAATCTGCAATTTGTGCTTTAGTTAGACTATCATCATATTGATTAAGTTCTAAAACTTTATTTATAATTTCTGGGTCAAACTTTTTTTCTTTTTTCCATTTTTTTGATAAAAGGTTTTCGAGAGTATTATCTCTAGGATAAATATGTGTCCAAGCTGATCTTGCATTATCACTTAAACATAATCTTTCCCCTAATCGAGATATAAAAGTATTACCATAAAATGATAATGGGGAACCAGCTATTTTTAATGCAAAATCAGGAAATGAACTTAAAATATTGTATTTCATTGAATGTATATATTCTCGGTATCCTGCAAAGGATTCATCGCCCCCATCGCCCGTCAAGATAACAGTTGATTGACCACTAGCTTTTTTACATACCAAATTTGTCACTATTGCAGATTGATCTGAAAATGGTTCATCAAAGTGGCCTATTATTCTAATTAAATCATTCAAACCTATTGGTTCAGCATTATGTATTTGCAATTTTATTCCAACATGATCAGCTGTTTCCTGTGCCATGGATGACTCATCGTTTTCCCATTCTGGGAACCTAATTGTATTGGCAATAATATCTTTTTTCCCAATTGCACTCAGCTTAGCGGCAACTATTCCGGAGTCTATGCCGCCACTTAAGAATAAACTCAGAGGAACATCCGCGTTTAATCTAATTTTAGTTGCATCTTCTAGTAGATCATTTATTGCATTCTTATAAAATTTTTCAGTTTTTCCCAAAAAATCGCTTTTTGGTGTTGGAATCCAATATCTAATTATTTTTAATTCATTAGTTATTAAATTATAATTAGCGAATGTACCTGACTGAAGATTTTCAATTTCATTGTATATACAGGTCCACGAAGGTATAAAACCAATCCGCAGATAAGCCATTATTGCATCACTTGAAATAGTTAATTTGTTAGGAATTATTTTCCTGAGACCTTTTATTTCCGAACCAAAATAAATTATGTTTTTTGACTTAGAATAAAACAAAGGTTTAACTCCTAATCTGTCTCTTGCTAATATCAGTCTATTCTTTTTTTCATCAATGATAGCAAAAGCGAACATACCATTACAATGTTCCAATAATTTTTTTATATTACCATTAAGGTATTGATAATAATTAAGTAGTATCTCAGTATCACTATTTCCTTTAATCGTGTATCCTGCATTAATTAAGTTATTTTTTAATTCTAAATAATTATATATTTCACCATTGAATGAAATTGTAACAGTTTTATCTTCACTTTTCATAGGCTGACTGCCCAAGTCAGATAAATCTAGTATACTTAACCTCGCGAATCCCATAGCCCACTGATTTCCATAATCAAATTTTGATTGATCGGGCCCGCGATGTTTTATTTCATTTAAACCTTCGATTAAATTTGGTTTAATGGAATAATGATTATTTGTTACTAAACCTACAAATCCACACATTATTAAAAATGATATTAGATATTATTTAATTCCGAATCTTTATAAAGTTTATAATTATGCTTATTACAAGACTAATTAGACCGTGTAAGGAAAGAAAATAAAGTCCAAATTCCATCTTATTTATTATTGCAAAAAAGGAAATAAGAACAAGTAATTGGCTATGCTGCAGAGAAATATGTGCTCTATAAAATATTACAATATTCCCCACCAAATAATTAATCCTTGATAGTGAATCACCTTTGCTATTTATAATGTCCTCATTTACAACTCTATTAACTTTAAATAAATGGTCATTTAGGACCATAATAAATTGTATAAAAAAATTAATTCCCATTAAACACATACCAAAAAATAGAATTATAGGATTTGTGTTTTTTAAAAATACCCCTAATGTAAAACATGAAATAATTAAGAAATCATTTAACTTATCAAAAAAAATATCAAGCCACATTCCTCTAACTGATTGTAAATCTTTAGCTCTCGCAACATCACCATCCACTACATCAAGAATTGCAAAGATTTGAATAAAAATTGCAGCAATAATATTTGTAGAGTAATCACCCATGGTGAGAAGTAATGCTCCAAGAATTCCAAATATACCTGAAATGGAAGTAATTTGGTTTGGTGTAAAATTTATATATAAAAATAAACTTGTGAATGGCTTTGAAAGTTTATTGTAAAAAGCTTCAAAAATATTTTTTCTTTCTGGCGCTTTTTTCAAATTTTAATCTTGAGTTTATTATCTAATATTAATCTTTTTGCTTCCATATAATCATCTTTATTATCTATTTCTTTCCAATCTGTATCATTTATAAATAGTGGTTTATAGTTTATAAAATCTAAACATTCACTAAATAATGTAAAACAGTGCATTTTAAGTTGCTGATCTAAAGTGCATGATTCAAAATATTTAGTTATTTTTTTTAAGTGATTTATTGATATTTTCACTGGTCCCATAATCTCGGCGTTGTTTTCAATCAAATCTAATGCCCAACTAATAATTTTATCATTTTTTACATAAACTTTTTGGAGATCAGTCTGAAACCCATCATTTTTTCTTACACAGACGATAGTATTATTCCTCATCTGACAAAGTCTCTTTATGGTTTTTATTGAGAATAATAAATCACAATTAATTATTATTGAATTTGTATTGAAATATTTTTTCGATTTTAGTAATGAAAATGCACAATTTGTCTCAATGAACTTTTGATTTTTAATAAATTTAATATTTTCTTTAATGTTAAGAGATTTAATATGACTTTTTAATTGTTCAGCTTCATATCCGACTATTATTATAATATTTTTAATATATTGACTAGGTAAGTTGCGCAATTGCCATTCGATAATAGATTTTCCATTAATTAAAAGGGTGCTTTTAGGTTTATCATTGGTTAATGGCCTCAATCTTCTTGCAGATCCAGCGGCAGGTATAATAAAATTATATTTGATTAATTTAATCTTCCTCCATCAACAACAATAGTTTTGCCATTTACAAATTTCATATCATTGACGATTGAATAAGTTACATCAGCAATATCTTCAGGTTCTGCAATACGATTTAATGGGGTTATATTTTTTTGTTGTTTATAATATTCATTTGGACCTGATGCCGTCATATCAGTATTTGTTAAACCAGGAGCAACTCCATTTACCCTTATATTAGGCCCAAGTATTTTAGCAAAAGATTTTGTCAAAGAAATAACTCCGGCTTTTGCTGCACAATAAGCAAGATTACTGCCTGTCGCATTGTATCCAGCAATTGATGATATATTAACTATATTGGATTGATTTTTATCTAAAATTTTCACACCATATTTGATACTTAAATAAACACTTTCTAAATTTATTTTAATTATTTTTTCAAATTCTTCTGTTGATAAACTATCAAAATCTTCATTAACAACATATTTTGTCCATCCTGCATTATTTACTATGACGTCCAGTTTAGATACCTTTGTTTTTAAGTCTTGGTACATTTTTAATACACCATTTGTTGAACCAAAATCCGCTTTTATAGAAGCACCATTGTTACCATATTTTTTCAATTTATCTATTGTAGACTCAGCACTATCTAAATCACTAACGTATGTTATGAAAACATCATAGTTATTTTTTACAAACTTTAGAGCTACAGATTTGCCAATTCCTCTTGATCCTCCGGTAACTAAGATTATTTTTTTTTCATTCATAATTTTATTATTTATGTGATTTAATGATTTTATTTAGTTTCTGTTGAGTATTACTTAATAAGGAGTTTTTATTTTGCTGATTATAATTATTTAAGTTTTTATAATTGCTCTTTGCTTCATCAGATAACTCACTAACAAAAGATCCATTCCTAATATTATTAATAGTATTATTAATTATTTTTTTAGTTTTATTTGTATCTAACACATTATCTAAGCTGTTATAGATTCCAAATTGGCAAGTTGGTGATGCATTCTTTTGCCATACTTCATAAATACCGATCTTTGCTGCTTTTAAAATAAGGTCACCAATCTCACCTGATGCATAAAGTTCCATTAATAATGCTTCTGGTGTAAAACCTTTGGATGTGAGTTCATCAAAAGAAATCCTTATGCTTTTAATTAATAACGGCAATAAAAACTGCTCAATAAATAAATCTGTTTCTGTTTCTTCTTTAAATGAGACATGCATTGCACCTGCCTTCGTTGCTCCTATTCCTTTACATAGAGCTAATAACAAGTTCCATGCATTTCCTGAGCTATCATGATGAACATCGATAAATGCAGGAACTCCCCCACCTTCCAAATAATATTTTCGTATTGGTTCTCCGGGCATTCTGGGCGCCATTAAACATATATCAATATTTTTTGGAGGTCTAATCTCTTCAAAATTGATTGAATAACCATGAGCAAAAACTAGCATATTATTTTCATTTAGATTTGCTTTAATGTACTTGTCATAAATTTCTTTTTGAGCTTGATCTGGTATGAGAAATAAAAGGATATCAGCTTCTCTTGCTGCTTCCTCAATAGACATAACATCAAAACAATCCTCTAAAGCTCTATTGTTATACCTGTCTTTTCTATTACCGATTATTACATTCAAGCCTGAATCTCTTAAATTCAATGCTTGGGCACGACCTTGTATTCCATAACCTATTATTCCAATTTTTTTATTGTTTAAATACTTAATCGAAGCATCTTTTTCATAAAAGACTTTCATCTAGATCTCACTTATATTAGTTCTTTAATTATTTTTACGATATTTGCTGGAGCTGATAAATTTATTATTTCCCAATCATTTAATTGAGCCTTAACTTTAAAGTAATCTTGTATTTCACGAATTTTTTTAAACTGTTCTTTGGAAATTTTTCTTTTAAAATGTGTTTTCCCTTGTACCATTTGCAAATGTTGATCAAAATCATCAACAGTGAAAATAACATTTAATGAAACATTCTTTGTATCAATTAACCCTGGAATAATATTTACACCTTCAATTAATAAAGATGTTCCTTCTGCAAATGCTCTTTCAATGCATAGTTCTATGGAATCTTTAATCACTTCAGATTGTTTATATAAATTATCAAAGGGGGAAGAATTATCATGCGGACTATATGAATAATTATATAAATAAGGGTTTTCTTTCATTGTAATAAAACTTTTTGCTACTTCTCTTATAAAGCCGCTCCCCATTCGATGACTAATATCAAATTTGTTACATATTATTTTTCCATTAGTTGTCTTTGATGTTCCTGCAGCGCCACCAATTAAAATAATTTTTGGATTTTTCAACTAACTCCTATTTCATTTAATAGTGGGACAAAATCAGATTGTTCTACAGGCTTGATACCAATTTTCTTTGCTTTTTCATATGATGTGGGTGAGATATATCCCCAAAGTGCTAAATAACATTTGATACCTAGAGATAATACATTTTCTAAGTGTGAAAGTTTATCATCAATAAAATTAATATTATTTACTTCTATGTTATTTTCATCTATTAACATTTTAAAAAGTATTTTTTTATCTAGGCTTTTTTCATAACTATAAATATGACTACTTGATATTTGAATATTGTTTGCTATTAGTAGATCATTAACCGATTCATAATCCTTTGAAGTAACAATAAAAATATTATTTAAGTTTATTTTTTTAGATAATGCATCTGAAATACCTAAATAAAATGGATTAAGTTTAATCCATTGATTAATATTATAATTTTTCAGTTTTTTTCTATTCTCATAAAAAATATTTAAATATTTATTTTTTATTTTAGGTTTAATATTTTTTACTTGTCGGTTAAAAAATACATCTACTTTTTCTTTGGTTTTATTTTTTAGCTTAATCGATTCCCATAGATAAAAATATTCATATGCTGGACCAACTAAATATCTATATTTAATAAATTCTTTCTTTTGATTTATTGGTATTTCTGCCAATTCATTAAGATTTGATATTATATTTCCATAATATGAATGATGTGATACCAACATGCATTCATTAATACTATTACAAATCACTCCATCAAAATCCAAAACAATATATTTTGACATTAATTAATCAATATTCATTGTTATTATTCTAACCAGATCTACAACTCTACTACTATAACCCCATTCATTATCATACCATAGTACTAACTTCAAGTAATTCGAATTATTTATTTGAGTCCATCTATGATCAATAATTGCTGAATAATCAGATTTGATAAAATCAGTTGATATTAAAGGATCTGTATTATTCTTAATAATTTTATACTTTTGTTTTTTCTCTGCTTGATAAAAGATATTTATAATATCATTTTTGTCAGTATCTGTTTTTAGCTTTACGGAGATATCTGCTGTTGAGACAATAGAAGTAGGCACCCTAAATGATAGTGCCTGGAATTTTTCAGATAAATAACCTAGTACTTTTGCGCTTGCTCTAATAACTGATGTTGTTTTTGGGATGAGAGCGTTTAGAGAAGCTCGACCCAAAGTGAAATTATCAATAATTGTTCCTGGGTACGCAAACGATCGAGATGGTCCATCTAAAAGATTTTGATAAGATAACCATGGATGCAAAGTGGTCAAAAATCCATGATCAATTCCGAACTCTTTATGTAGAATATTTAATATAGGAGAGACCGCATTAGCATCACATATACTACTAGAAATGAGAAAGGAGTCATCAATCGCATCTTCATTTACACCGATTATAATATATTTATCTATTTCATTAGAATCAGGTGTATTGGTTACCACTTGATGTTTGATACCTTTCTCTTGTAATTCTTTTTTATGCAATAAATTCTCATTTATTCCTGAAGCATCAATTATTATATCTACCTTGTGCTTTTCCCAAGGAACTTCAGATATAGTCTTTTCATGATATATAGCTATTGGATTAGCATCACCACCTATCAATAAAGCACTATCGTTGCTAATTATATCTTCATCAAATACACCATATGTTGAATCGTATTTAAGCATATAAGCTAAATTTTTATTGCTTGGATTGATATCATTTATTGCAACAATATCAAATACATTATTATAATAATTTATTCTTAGAATTGCCCTGCCAATTCTACCAAGACCATTTATACCAACCTTTAACATTTAATTACCTTTAGTTTATTATCAAGTTTAATATTTTAGTTACGTCACTAATCGTCAAATCTCTAATATTATTATCCATACGACCTTTGGTGAATGATTCCTTTACTAAACTATCAATTTTATTATTAGTTATCCCCCATTCATACAATGTATATGGAATCACATTTTTAGGAATATTTATAATTGATTGTTTTAATTCTTCCAATGAAAAATTTATTATATTACAAATTTTATCAAGTGGTTTTTTGATTAAGTCTTTGTTCATATCAAGTAAAGGTATGAGAGTAATTGAGGATGCAACACCGTGAGGTATTCCATAGTGAATTGTCAATGGATAACTAATGGAATGTGCAGCAGCTGTTGCTGTATTAGAAAATGCTAATCCTGCAATTGTGGCAGCTTCTAAGAGTTTATTACGAATATCCAAATCATTAGGATTTTCTTTCAAAGCCGGACTATTTTCAATAATAGAGCAAATTGACGATATAGCAAAATCAGTTGATTTAGGATTAGCATTCTTATTCCAGATAGATTCAAAACTGTGGCTTAAAGCATCCATAACTGTAGAAATAGAAATTTCAAGAGGAAGAGTTAATGTTAATTTGCCATCAAGTATTGCTATGCTTGGATACAGGTTTGGATGGGAAATAGAATATTTCTTTTTTTCATTCATATTCCATATAGTCCCCCACATTGTCACTTCACTAGCCGTGCCGTGAGTAGTGGGTAGAAATATTGATGGGATCGTTTTTGGATATTTTTCATTGTATCCTATCAATTCAAGAATATCGGTATTTTCTAAACACAAATGTGCCATGACTACTTTTGCCAAGTCCATCGCAGAACCACCTCCTATTGCCACAACACCATCAAACATTTTACCTCGACAAAAATCTAATACATTGTTACAATTCTCGAATGTTGGATTGGTTTCAACATCGCTAAATATTGAATCGTAATCAAATATTAAATCCAAACTTAATCTTTTTCTATTTCCAGATGAGGTAATTATTACCGGTTTAGAAATATCCAATTTTTCCATACTTATGGTTAAATCAAGTTTCCAATTCTCGGTTTTAATTATTGTTACTGGATTATAATATTCTGACAAACTAAAAAAAATTAATTTTCTATAAAAGTCATAAAACTTACTTTATTATCTACTGGTTTAATGGTTGGCCTTCCTAAATCCTGCCTTGAACCTGGACATATTTTGACTTCCAATAAATCGGGCCCATCTCCTATCAAAAAGTGATCCATGCAAACTTTTAATTCATTTGGGGTTTCTGCAGTATATATTTTATTATATCCTGCGGCTTTAGCTATGGCAGATAAATCCACATTTTTTGCAGCAGTATTTTGGCCACCAACTGATTCATGGACTTTGTTATTCATTAAAATATGGCGAAAATTTTTTTGTTTCAAACTCGTAATAGATGTTAAACTGCCCATATGCATCAATAATGCACCATCGCCATCAATACAAAATACTTTACGATCGGGTTTTCCAATAGCAATTCCTAAAGCAATGGATGAACAGTGACCCATTGAGCCTACTGTTAAAAAATCCTGTTGATGTGATTCATTTCTTTTTTCACGAATTTCAAAAATCTCTCGGGAAGTTTTTCCAGTTGTAGATATAACAATTGCCTTATCATCAATATTCTCCATCACAATTTCTAATGCCTCCTCTCTCATCATTCCGTTTTTATTAGCTTCTATAATATCCTTAGTATATTGTTCAAAAGTTCCTTTTTTAACCATTAAAACAACCGGTCTGTTATTATTTATTGCAGATTCTATTAATCGTGTTGTTTTATTTTCAAATCCTTCTTCTTTTGATATTATTTCAAAAGGAATATCCATTATTTTGAGCAGCTCTAATTGAATCTTGCCCTGTTTTACATGCTGAGGTTCATCTTGCACTCCAGGCTCACCTCGCCAGCCAATTATTACTAACATTGGAATGGAGTATACATCAGGATCACAAAGTGATAATAAAGGATTTATAGCATTACCTATTCCCGAATTTTGCATATAAACCAAAGGTAATGATTTATTTGCCAAATAATAACCGGCTGCTAATGCGATTGCATTACCTTCATTAGGTGCAATAATATGTTTGTCTCCAGAGATTCTATCGTCAATACAAAAACAAAATTCTTTCAGCAGGGAATCAGGGACACCCGTGAAAAATTCTACACCATGACTGACTAATAGATTGTAGAAGTCAGTCGGCTTAATAGCCATCAATTAACCTCTGAAACCAAGGTAATAATATCTTTAATGGACATGCAGTATTCATCCGATGCTTCTTTTGCCCTGCTATTTTCCAAAATTGATTGCGCTGTATTTATCATTGATGGGTAAGCAGAGCGTAATAAATGATTGGCATAAATAATTACATTAATTCCTAAATCTTGTAATTCAGATTCAGTCATATGAGCATAAGTTGAAGGCACCGCAATAAGGGGGACTTTCGTTTCAAACTTCTGGAAATTTTCACAAAATTCAATGATTTCTTTTCCGTTTTTTTCTTTACTGTGAATCATAATTCCATCTGCTCCAGCGGTAATATATGCTGCTGCTCTTTTGAGAGCGTCTTCCATTCCTTTTTTCAATATCAGGCTTTCAACCCGAGCAATGATCATAAAGTCTGTAGTAACCTGAGATTGCTTCCCTTCATAAATCTTTTGAGAAAAATGTTTGATTGAATCCTGTTCCTGTGGAACAGTTGTTCCAAAAAGCGAATTGCGTTTATCGCCAATCTTATCTTCAATAATGATAGCTGACACACCTAATCTTTCTAATGTTTTTATTCTAAATTTAAAATGAGATATACGACCACCTGTATCTCCATCTACAATAATTGGTTTTGTTGTAACTTCTAATATCTCTTCTATAGTAGAAAATCTTGAGGAAAAATCTACAAGTTCAGTATCAGGCTTACCTTTTGATGTCGAATCAGTAAGACTGCTTTCCCAAATTCCATCAAATTCAATTCTCTTTCCATCTTTTTCTATACTTGTTTTCTCAACGATTAAACCAGTTAATCCATTGTGTGCCTCTAGAATACGAACAATAGGTTTAACATTAATCAACCGTCGAAGTGTTTCAATCCGTTTCCCTGGTGTTATTCCTCGTGCTTTCACGGCGTTAATTAAATCTGTAGAGGAAACTCCTTTCGTATATTTAGGCTCTACAAGTTCTCCACCCCATTCGGCTAAGACATCAATCACCCGTTGTCGCATTTTACTTTGAATACCAGTTCTCCAATCATCTCCATGAACCAAATAATCAGGTTTTAGATTTCGTAATATTGACTCATAATCATATGTATCTTGCACAACAACAGCTTTAACACCTTTTATATTTTCAGCAATCAATTTTCTTTTTTCAAAATCAATAAAAGGCAATCGTTTATAAGACAAAATCGCTGCGTCCGTTAATAAACCAATAGTTAGGTCACCTAACTTACGAGCAATATCAATTATGTTTAAATGGCCTGTGTGCAAAATATCAATAGCCAATGGGACATAAACTTGCTTTTTCTTCTTCAAAACAGCCTAATCAAACCAGGATTTTTTTTCATTATAAACTCTTTCAACGTCTGGCATATATGATAGTTCTTTTTGAGTACCTAGGTTTATACTCCCTGATACACGAACTACATACAATTTCCCATTACCTTTTTCACAGCTAAAGCCATGATTGACAAAGGGTTGCATATAAACTGAATCATGCTTCCTAATTACTTCCTGATAAGTAGAACCTTCGTTTTCCCAACAAATAATTACTTCAGAATCACCATAGTTGTATATATAACCGTGTAGAGAAGTAATCATATTTTTCTGTAGTTGATCAGTTAATACTTCAATTGTAAATCCTTTTAAAAGGGGCATTTTTGAAGTCCTTGCTAAAGTTTCTATCCTATAAGCAATATTGTCGTTATCAGGATAATAATACTTATTTTCTGTTTTACTATGTTTTACAACCACCTCATCTTCTGGTTTATAAAAAGGTATCAATAAATCCTCTAGTTCAATATTTAAAAAAGCAGCGATTATTTTTAAGTCTTTGCTTGGTATTTCTTCATTCCCATCCATCATTTCTTTTAAATCAATTTCGATAGATTGCTGTTGGGCTAAATTTATCAAATGATTAATAGTCATATTTTCGTTCATCATGTGTTGTTTGATTAATTGTCTTATTGCTTTATTATGATCACGATATTCGATGACATAACTATTGGACTTATCACCAAGAGCATATAACTCTTTTTGAGCCCTTCTAACATCTCCTCCAAATGTAATAGCCAATATGTAGGCTTCTTGTTCTGGATCTCGATTTGTAAATGAATGTGGCCAATAGGGTGTAATATAATTAGAGTCTCCTGTATTCATTTCACGACAAAACTTTTTTTCGTTTACTTCCCAATAGAAATTCACAGGACCGACAAACAATGTAGTTTGATGCATAAAATGACCATTATTATAAACCACCTCAGGATTATAAGGATCACTATTATCTACATTTCGTAATTCTTTAATCCATTCTGGTTTAAAAGGCCCAAGATTAGACATCGCAGTATCACGATATTCATAATATGGGGTTTTTATTTTGTTTTTATTTATCCTATTAAATACCCGACTTGATTTAATCGAATCTTCCGCACGCATGATTTTGATTGCATTCTCGCAATCATTTTCTATTAGATAGAGATCAGAAATATCGATCGAATAAACAGAACCCATTTTTTTTATGACTCCATAACTATCTTCTAATTCACACTGACCATTAATAATTTTATCTAATATATCTTTTTGCAATCCAATTTCACTAGCTAATGAACCAATAGTTCTTTTTAAATCATTAGCTTCACTTAGAATTCTTTTACCTAATTTTTTTGTTAATTGTTCTTGATTCATATTACCCTGAATTTTTGATTAAATTTTTTATTTTGGTTGAAGATTGTTCTTTATAATAAGGATTTATTACTACACGACCACCAATACTATTCATATAATTTGTTAATTTATCAATGCTTTTCTGTGTGTGACTTGTGCTTTCCATCAAAATATCAGGTTTAAATAATTTTAAATTATCTAAGGGATTATAAGTTTTTTGGGGAACTACTTTATCAGCATATTTGATTGAGGAAGCAATCTCAAATCTTTCTTTGAAAGATATTATTGGCTTTGGTTTTTTTTCCATTATTGCTTCATCGGTAAGAATACCAATAATTAATGTACCATTTTCTCCGGCTACCTCTTTTGCTTTCTTCAAATCTATAATATGTCCTATATGAAGAATGTCAAAGCAATAATATGAGTATACTATATTAGCCATTAATTATATTTAGATTAAGGACGTAATCCAAGGTTGTTTGGAGTACAACCTTCTCTACACCTTTCAGATTTTCAACAATCAGTTTTTTTCATCAAACGCAATTAATGGTAAACGCTTATAACTGGCAATGGCTTCATCTGTAAGTAAACAAATAATTACTGAACCCAACTTGCGTCCTTCAGCAATAATATTCAAGTGACCCTGGTGGATTAGATCGACCGATATTCCTATGTATATTTTTTTCATTTTTTAACCTTCTTAATATTATTTAAATAAAAATCTAAATTCATTGTTATAAAATTGTCCCCAACCTCTCTAAAATTATCTCTAATTTTTATATTTTCAGATATAACATTTATTCTTTCATCAAATTCTCCATTTGAATTTTTTAAATACATTCTTTCGCTAATTATTTTTTTTATATTTAGATTTTTCCAGTCCATTTCACAATTAAACCAATATTTTATATCATTAGAAATTACAGACAACCCATAATTTTCATATTTTGGATGGAAAATAGTTTCGCTGAAAGCATAATTATTAAATTTGTCATTAGTTTGAGAAGCGTTTAAAAAATATTCTGGAGCAACCAAATCTAAGGATTCAATGATATCATTGAATATTCTAATTGATGCATTATTGACAATGTTAGGGTCTTCTGAAAAATTATTTATTGACCATGATGGTTTTTTGATAATATATGGTACTCTTATATGTTCTTCATATTGCGGAAACTCTAATCCTGATTTCCAATTTGGTGGAATTGTGATTCCATGATCACCGGCTAAAATAATTAACGTATCGTCATAAATATTTTCATACTTAAGTGTTTGTATAATATCAAAAATAATTTTATCTAACTTAATTACTTTATTAAAGACAGTTGGATAAAAATTATTATTATTTAACTCATTTAAATCGTTTAAATTATTTAAACTTGGTGATTGAGATGGCACAATTTGTAGTAGAGGGATGTGCATCCTATCAATATGAGCAAAAATGAAACTATCATTATTTTTATTCTTTATAATCAAATTACTTAGATTGTTTGAATTGGGAGCAGAATCATCCCAAGCACACTTTGAAACTTTAAAAGAATCATAACCTCTAGCCCAACCATAAGATGTATCCCAACGCCCTACGGGGGTTATTGCATCTGTTGCAAATCCAACATCAGAAAGTAATTCACTTATCGTTATTAAATTATCGTGGAGTTTATGCTCATAGATTGGCTTAGAATAATCACCCAATAAATGTTGAGATGAATACAGGCCTGTTGACATTGTAGACATAAATGGCAACGTGCCATCTTGCTGGGAATAAGAATTTGGGAAATAAATACCATCATTTACTAAAGCGTCAAATCCCGGAAGATTGATATTTATATTTTGATTCTTTTTTAACCAATAAGGATCAGTTAAAGATTCACATCCAATTAATAGAATTTTTTTATTTTTTATTTTATTTTTAAATAATCTTGGACTTTTTATTGCAATTTTTGGTACACGGTTGTCTATTTTTTTACCACTATTTCGTGTATAATCTGTAAAAATAGTAAATTTATATTTTCCATAGGGAATCCCTAATGATTCTGCGGATATGTCAATTTCAAGAAATTCTTTACCTCTAAAATAGCTTCCAATAGTTTTTAATAAACTCTTTCCCCTGTTAACTGGTATGGTAAATTCTTTTTTATATATATTATTATTTTCTAATAAAAAAGATAGCCTTACATATAAATGATAGTCATCCACTTTTCTAAGTTTTTTATCAAGGATACCTATTCCTAAAGAAATAAATTGGTTTTCATCTAATGAGATTTCAGCACTTATTTCTTCGTTATTATCAATAATTATTGCGGGTACTGTGTATTCTCCATATTCTATCTCGTAAATATTTTTTTTATTAAATTTTAAATAGTTTTTATTTGTTACTACTTCACTTTCTCTTATGCTAAATAAAATATTATTAAAGGTTGTAATAAACTGGTTTTTACTAGGTTTTATTGAATGACTAATTTTTCCTCTGTAAATAATTCTTAGTAATTTTTTTATTAAATCAATTAAATATCTAATAACTAAGGTTCGATCTCTCTTTTTTTCAAAATAATGTCTTTTTATCATACTAAAAATGCTTCATTATATTAAAATTTCTTCCTCGTAAAGAAATTTAATCCCATAGGTAATTGTGTAAATAGCTAGAATTAAAAATACTGTAATAGTTGAATAAACAATCCCAATCAGGCCAAATATATTATAAAAAGTGTAATTAAGGACTACATTCATAACTGCCAGAATTGAATAAATAAATGCGACATACTTCTCGCCATTTGAAGATAATAAAAGCATAATATATGGATGAATCGTATACTCAATAGCTAAGAAAAAAATTAAATATTTAAGTATTTCAGCACTTGCCAAATATTTACTGCCAAACATATAAACAATAATTTGTTCAATATTAAAGCTTATAATTATTAAACCCAGTAAAACTAAAAAAAAGATTTTTATTACAGTATTTCGAACTAAGACTCCATTAATTGGGCCGTCTTTTATTCTCTTAATTACTACTGGAAAGAATCCAGCTAGAATCACTGTTCTTAATTCGCTTCCTTCTCTAGCAATCCTGTCGGCTATACTATAAACCCCAACTTCGCCTAAATTACCCATAAGGGATATCATCAAAACATCGATTTTCATGAAAACCATTCCTGCGAAAGAAATAATAAAAAAATAAAAGCCTTTTGTAATTAATGATTTATTAAACTGGATATCGAAAAGATTAAGTCTAAATTTAATTAATCTTTGAGCTATCAGCAGAGCAATAACCATGACAATTATCTGTAAAAACATTTGAATAAATAAAAGATTTTGAACTCTATTTGAATAATCAATTACAATGATAGCAATTAAAAAATACACTAGTGGCTGCAGTATGTTGATTATTACTAAAGTTTTAAATTTTTCCGTCGCTGAGAACGCTACTTTCCAATGATTTAGAAGCGAAGTAGTAATTATTGTAAAACTAAAAATAAAGACCAGTGTTTTTGTACTATTATCATATGGTGTTAGCATTAATGCTAACAAGCATAAAATTGTAGCAAAAATTGAAACAAGTAATTTAAAACCGTTTGTTTGTTCATAAAGGAGTCCCATTTGGGGTAAATTTTTTGCACCTTCTCTCATCACTGCTCCTGAAATTCCTCCGAAAGAAAAAATTATGAATGAGGCAACAAATGTTCTTACAGTTGAAAGTAATCCAAACTCTTCTATTGTTAATTTTCTCACAATAAAGATTAAAGTCATATAACTAATTACCATCCCCAGTATTCTTCCAAGTAATAAAAAAGTCACATTTTTCATTCCTCTTTTGATTACTTGCATTTATGTAACTATCTTTTTTATGAGATCAACTACTGTTTTTTCTCTAGATGTATTATTATCTATTAAGCAAAATTGATTTGTATAATTATTAGTAAAAGACTTGGGGAGTTGTGCTTTTATTTTTTTTATTAAATCTCCTGGATTATTTATGTCTATATCAACCCAAACAATTCTTTCCTTTATTGGTGTTAGTGCAATTGAGGAAGGATTCCCAAAACCAATATTAAAATATATAATTGGTTTATTCGTCGCGGCAATATTTGCAAATGCAGTAGTCAGACAAGTATCAAGAATAAAACAATCATATTGATCGATACAGGTTTCTAAATTATCCCGGACAATTTTTACATCATCAATTCTAAAATCAATTGTTTGTTTTGGATGTGCTTTATAATCCAGGTTTTTAAATACTTTAAATAAATATTTTTGCCATTTTAAATATTCTTCATCTGGAATTGATAAAAAAGGGCCCAATCTTTTTGAACCCATCAATTTTGTAGGGACATAAGCTAATTTTAACTTAGATAATTCATTCCCCAATTTTATTATTTTATCATTTCTATAGTTTTTCTTGACAAATGTACAATTAGATTTAATGTACTTAGGTTGACTATACAGAGGTTTTATATAATCTCCATTTTTAACTGCCTTAATCCAGGCTGATCCATATCCAACAAAATGCGAACAATAAGACTGTTCATCAAATCCCCATGTCGGATGATCTCCATCTCCAGATACATTACCATGGTCAACACATATAGTGGGTATATTGATTGATAGAGCCCTTGCTGCTTCCGCTCTTACGGGAATTTTAACCGGCGAACCTGTAATTAAGACATCATATTTCTCATCTATTTTAGTTCTTGTGTTTAGTTGTTTATAAGAATTATTGATCGCGTCAATAAAGAGATGATATTTATTACCCATTTTAAATTCATGCCAAATTTTGCTTAAGGCAATTTCAATAATAGCAATTTGTTGATTATAATTTGGTATTGAAATTCCAGCATATTCTGGGAAAATAATTCTTATACGATTTTTGAAAAGAAGCATTATGAATTTTTGTAAATCAAGTCCCGACGGGTTTAAAATTGCAATAGTGGGTTTAGAATTTGACAAATAGTTGCTAAAAATAGAGATTGCTTTACGTTTTTTAGATAAGTAGTGCTTATTTACACTACTAAATTTGTGAGCCCTAAAGCCTAAGTAGGGGAATTCAAGATCGCTCTCAATATTATACCAATATTTATCGTATACAAAACATGAGGCGAAATACATCGCCTCATGAAAGATAAAACCCATTAGGTTTAGATATGGGGTACTTACCTTTTCACAATCTTTAAATGCGTTTAAAAAAATATTATAGATTGGAAGAATGATTTCGCGATCAAGGGCATGAGAAGAAATCATTGTATTAGATTTAATATTTTATTTCTCCTTAAATCATTCAATTGATATATAAATGCATATTAGTTTATTAGTTTGATCCCAAGTCGTATTTTATTTATGGAAGCATATTTTATTTTTACAGCAGAATAAATATTTCTATCTATGAGTTAATCCTTAGATAATATTGGAATAATTCCAAATGGGAGGATATATCGATACACCCTGATTCTGACTTTCCCGACAAAAATGTTTTTGTCTGATTAAAAAGTCCGGGTTTATATTTTTGATCTAATGAGTAATTAATATCCTCAACATCCTTTATTTCAATACTTCCACGTTTTTGAATTTTTAACTTTTCTAACGGTTGAAAAATTAATCGGCGTCTTTTCGTCAAAACCTCAACACCCCAACGGCCCGCACTTTCCCAGTTAGCTTTATAGGAAAACAGTGCACCCGTTTCGCTCACCCCAGCTCCAGAAAAAATAGAAGCTGATGGGTGCCAACTTAGCCCGCCTGCTGAGTATGGAGAAATTTCTTTGGGTTTTCCACCCAAATAAAATGCCAAATCAATTACGTGAGTAGAATTACCTAAAAACCAGTGCTCTTTTATATAGTCTGTTTTTTGTAATTGCTCTATAACATGGGTCCACTCTGTAAATTCAAAATTGAAGGAAGTTACACCTCCATCATATTTTATGATTTCTTTAGCTTTCATTACAGATGCATAAAACCGGCGATTGTATCCAACATAAACATTTGCTTTTTTTGCTTTAGCAATATTTACCACCTCTTTTATTTCTCTTTTATTTAAACCTGCAGGCTTTTCAACTAACAAATTTTTTACATCATATTCTAATAGCTGTTTTGTTATTCCAGTCAATTTTTCCGCCCCGACAGCCACAATTGCATGCGAAGGCTTTTTTGGCTTATCCGATAAAAACTTATCCAGTCCACCTACGAATGGTTTTAAACCAGTTGTTTCAGAAAATAAATTTGCGGATAATTTTCCCCGTCCAATTACTTTGATAGACAAATCCAAATCATTTAAAACTCTATAATAATTAACTGCCATTTGCCCAGCACCGATCAACCAAATATTATTATTTAAGTTATCGGACATATTTTTATTGTTTTACCGATTACTTTTGATATATGGTCATTAAAAGCATCTAACATAGGGATATGATATTCCATACACTCATCATAGGTAGGGAGGTCCGACTCATCTTTCTCAAGAATTTGATCTACAATGCTCCCTGTAAGTTCACTTACTTGTTCGACTTGAATTTCATCTTCCTGTGGTTCATTATCTGATAAATACTTAACCATCAAGCCTTTACTCTCAAAAATATCATATTTTTCATTATCAGTGTTTATCGAGATTATTAGACTCTCATCAAATTCATTACTATCAATTAATTCAAGCGTATCTCCACGCTTTGTTTTTACTCTTAGCGTCCCTTTTAATTCTTTAAATCCATTCCTTTTTGAATTAATAATAATATTTTCTAATCCAGTTGTATCTATTTTAATATCCGTTTGCTCCGTCAGAAATACGAAAAGATCAATCATGTGGATACCATTACAAGCTAATCCCCATTTACTTCCTGTTACTTTTATTGATATTTTTTTATGGATTAATTCACTTTTTAAAATTTTATAAAACAAAGAAAATCGACGCGCACAGTACACCCACGATTTTACTCCATTATCAATTAATAATTTTTTAATGAGATTAAAATCATCCGAATTTTGAAATACAATTTTTTCAAGAATTAAATATTTCAAATGATGCTGGGCCAATATGTTCTCAACAACTTCACGACGTACATTTGCTGTCGTTGCAATAATCCCAATATCAATTTTTTCAGGTAAATCATGGATAGTTTGATGGCATGATATGACACTATGAGAAAAATGTATTACTTCTTGAAATCGTTGCTTAGCTAAAATCAATGCATTTTCATTTGGATCTATAAGATAAATTTTCATTTGTTTTGAAGATCTTGCTAAGCCTTGTAGATGTCGACTCCCAATTTGGCCCGAACCTATAATCGCAATATTATAAATATGCTTTTTCAATCATTAACTCTGCAAATTGAAAATCAATTTTTTCATCTATATCCACAGAACTCCATCTATCCATTTTAAAAGAATATATATTATTTTTTAAAAAAAAAGTTTTTTCTTTCAATAGTACATCAGTTTTGCAAATATAAATCGCCCCATTTAAGCAATAGTGTTTTTTTAAATCTTGACTTCTAATAATTAAGACTTTATCTTTCAAAAAATTAGCCATGCTTCCATCTTTTGGTAGTGTATTCGACCATAATGGGCTGTGACTAGTTTCACACACCGAAATAACAGCATCGGCTTTTTTATGATTACAAAGCTGAAAAGCTTCATCTATATGAGCACTATTTCGGAGTGGACTTGTTGGTTGTAATAATATTACAAAGTCAAATTTTTCATCTATATTTTCAATTATATGTTTTATGGTATCAAATGGAGTTGCAGTGTCACTTGCAAATTGATCAGGTCTTTTGATTGTACTAATATCATACTTTTTTGAAATTTCTAGTATATGATCAGAATCACTTGATACAATAACTTTATCAATATATTTACTATTTAAGCCAGCTTCGATACTCCATGAAATCAATGGTTTCCCACCTAAAACTAAAATATTTTTATTAGGCAAACGTTTACTCCCACCACGGGCCGGAATTACGGCCAGTACTGATTTACCATCAATCATAGCAATTTCACCGATTTTTTATATTCTGTCCATTGCCCCACATCAACCCACGCATCATCATCAATGGGATAAACGCCAACCTTTTTGCCCTGATTCTTGGCATCTTCAATCAAATGAGTAATATGGTAAAACTTATTTTTAGGAATTAGCTCCAATATGTCAGGATTCAATACATACAGCCCAGTATTAATGAGAAAATCATATTTTGGTTTTTCATTAATATGAGATAAATGTCCATCTTCATTCAACTCGCAAGTGCCATAAGGGATTATATATTCTTTGGCAGATGCGACTAAAGTGATATCATACTCTGCTTTTTGATGAAACTCGTAGATGCTGAAGTAGTTGGCCTTGATAACGATATCACAGTTGGTCACGAAAAATGGCCCTCCCATTTTTCCCATAAGAAATCTAAGACTGCCAGCAGTACCCAGGGGTTCCTGTTCATCAACAAATTGCACGCGATAATCCAACTGAAGCTCCTCAAAATAAGCTTTCAGAATCTTGCTTTTGTAATTTACTGTCAAGTGAAAGTTTGAACAGCCAAGATCGGTAAAGCGTTCAATAATATGTTCAATAATGGGTTTGTCTTTAATCGGAATAAGGGGTTTGGGTAACACTTTGGTGAACGGTTCCATACGTGTACCTTTACCACCGGCCATGATCACGACTGGTACATTACATAGTGACTTTTTAGGTTGAAATTCATTACCCATACTGGACCAAGTCACATAGTCTACTACCAAACGGTTTTCATCAACTATAGGAATTAAATCAAGTTTGAAAACACGTAGCAATTCCATTGCTTCTTCCTCACTGTACTTATCTTGAATGAGAAAAGTCGGTTTGGTATTGCAACTGGTGGAAATATCTTCCGAAAAATTTGTGCCCCTCAAAATACTGCGACGCAGGTCTCCATCTGTTAGAGTTCCTAGAAATTTTTTCTTCTCATCTACTACTAGGAGACACTTTTCTCCTGTTTTATCCAATATCTTCATGGCTTGGCGGATGGTAATATCAGTTCGTATGGTAATATCTTTCATAATATTTCAACACTTCTTGAGAGACTATCAATAATATTATAACTATCCCAAATTAATGAAAAATCCATTGTTCTACCGATGGGAACGATTCTATCAATACCGACTGGTTTTAATTGGTGAAAATAATTTTCCATTTCTTTTTTTGAAAAACCATAATAGGCAAGTGTTTGGTATTTCCTATTTATGATTTTTGAGAGCTCCAATGGAGAAGATGCATGATATTCAGAAAAATATCCACTATGGGAACGAAAGCAATCTATATCATCTCTTAAATCATTCAGCTTAACCCTTAAAATCAAATTATCCTTCCTATTTTCAAGAAGAATCCTGTCTGTTTGAATCGCTTGGTTGTAAAAATTTGTAAGTTTATCAATTGCCGAAACCGGTTGAATTTTATATCTATTATTAACTAAGACGTACAGTTTATCCCAAAAAATATTTTTCGCTTTTTCTACTTTCTTACTAGAGCCAATCCAGAGAACCAAATGCGGAGATGTACACGCATTCTGGTCAAATAAAAAAGTGTCATTGAAAAAACCTTCGACGACTTTTTCTGGCTTAGGTTCATTCACAAATTCATCTCCGTTGATAACGCAAAGTGAGTACCTATCAGCAAAAGTAATATCAAATGCTCGTGGTTGAAGTGAATTTTCTCTTATTTGACTTATGGTCTCATCTCCGCCCCAAATTATCCGAACATCACAGTCACGGGAAAATTCCTTTGTAGCGTCACTGTTACGATCATAACTAACTAAAATGATTCTATTTGAGATATTTGAATACTGGGAAACTTGAGCAAGTTTATTTATTGAGTTTACAATAATTTCTGTTTGATCAAATTTTTTCGATGGAACCCTTACAATATTAGAATTGCCCGATAAAAGGCTCATCATCAATGAGAATGCAAAATTAACAGGAACATTTGATGGGGCAATATGAAAGACTAATCCTCTACCAAGTTTTGTTATACTACTATCATAATACTTTTTCTTTAATAGCAATATATTAGCTTTTCGGCAGAAAAAGGAAAAAGTGCGCACATCAGGGAATTTTTGAATACGTGGATCTTTATTTATCTCTTTTGATAAAGCATTCAGATAATCAGTTATTTCCTCGGAAAATGGTATCATCGGCGGTAGTCTCAGGAAACTTTCATAGTCATGAGTTGTAATCTGTTTTAAAAATTTAATATTTTTAAAATTGTTCTGCATATGTATCACTGCAACCCCTTAATTCGGCATTTTTTACACGACCAAGAATTTTAAAATATTTTCCAAGCCGACCACATTCACAATCATCTTCCCCCAAAAGAATTCCTTCATCTTCTGTAAGTAATGAGTGACCTGGATAACTTGTTGGGAGTATAGAAAGTGTTTGTATAATACCTCGCTCGCCCAAATCTGCTATCGAGAAGTCATATGGTCTTCGAATGAAAATATCTGATAAAATAGGTGCATGCATATTACCGTATTCACATTCCATAAATATTGAACCGGTTTGTTCGACCATACCATAGTAATCATGAACGGAAGTTATTCCGCACAACTGGTTAAGCATTTTTCGAAATTCCTCTGAAGTAATTGATTCATTTACAAGTTTCTTCCACCCACCTCCATGTATTAATACTGAATCAGATAAATCAATTTTTATATTTCTTTTCTTTATTTCCTTAATAAAATGTTGATAGACCATAAATGTAAACCCGAAAATGAAAATCCGATTATTTTCATTCTGCTCTATAAAGGCTAAAATATCATCAACCTTTAATTCCATATTTTCATCCAGCGCGTATATTCTTTTTGTACCAAAGATAGAAAAACCTAAAATACCAGCGCCGCGAGCTGAAAACATTTTTCTGTTTTTTATAACCGCTGGAGAATCAATAATTATCATTGGAGTTCTTTTAGACCCAAGATATGTAGATACAATTTTGGTAAGAGCCTTTGACTGATTTAATGCAGTTTCCTTATCTAAGAATATTTTTGAAACATTCTGACCAGAAGTACCTGAAGATGTCATGGTTTTAACTATATCCCCCTTAGGGACACTATACAGATCAAACATTTTAAATAATCGGACCGGTAAAAAAGGGATTTCAGAATAATGGTGTTGACGTTTATAATTATACCCTACTGCATCTAGCATATTCCTGTATTTTGTGCAATTCTCGTAGTGGAATTGAGTCAACTCAAAAAAATAACTTTCCAAATATTTGGATTTATTTATTTTATCAAGAGAATAGGGTTGTATATCAAAATAGTTGTTTAATTCCATTAGTGTGGCAATTTTGAATAAATTGTTTTACCAGATGAATTTTTTGGAATTTCAGGAACATACTTGACTATGAAAGCTTGATGATTAATACTGGTTTTTTCTGCTATATATCTATTTATTTTTTTTAGCTTGTTCTTATCTGTAATGTATATCACCATTTCATCATCTCGCCCGGAACAAGCACAATCAGAGATTGCATTCTTGAGTAACCTTTCCGTTTCATCCAAGTTAACTCTATTCCCAAACAGTTTAATAAACCGTTTTTTACGACCAACTATGTAATAGTAACCATCACGATCCCTCTTTGCCATGTCGCCTGTTACCAATACACCGTTGTTTTCATCACCCTTGGCAAGATCTGCCCTACTAACAGCATAGCCCATTGAAACATTTTTCCCCTTATACACCAGCTCACCTTTTTTTTCATGTTCCTCTATGATGTTTCCATTTTCATCAATCAAGGAAAACTCACCACCGGGAATGACAATACCCATGCTTCCAAGTTTTGTAATTGAATATTCATGTGGAAGATAACTCATCCGAGCAGTCGCCTCTGTTTGGCCATACATAACAAAAAAACGCTTGCCTTCATTCTTACAAAATTCAGAAAACTCCAGATTCAAATCGTCATTCAACTTTCCACCCGCCTGAGTTATAGTTCTTAAATAAGGTAAATCCATCTTGAAAAAACGGAGTTTCTTTAGTATCTCAAAGGTATATGGAATGCCTGACAGGGATGTAGCTTTATAAGTTTGCAAAAATGACCAAAATTCTCTCTTCATTAAAGAGCTGTCTGTAAGCAGAATAGTAGCACCCTTAATCATGTGACTATTGATAATTGACAACCCAAAGGAATAATGCATTGGCAAAGATGTAATTGGCCTTTCATTTTCATCAATTGACAAATACTTGGAAATTGATTCTGCGTTAGAAAAAATATTTTTGTAGGTCAACTTAACCAATTTTGGGCTCCCCGTACTTCCGGATGTTGTTAGAAGTAGACCTAAATCATCATGTAGCAGATATTTTTTGTTAAATGATAACTTGATTAGAGAATAGTCAAGTATATTTAATACTACTTTGCCATTATTAATTAAATTTTTATCTTTTTTTGGTACCCATAGGTATTCCGGTTTATACGTCATAATTAGTTTATCTAACAATTCGGAATCCAAATCGCTATTAAGCATTAATGGCACAATTTTATTTTGCACAAATGCAAGATATCCAGCTAATGAACCAGGAGAGTTCTGCGCTAAGCAAAATACTAAAGACCTATTCTCAATATTCTCAGATATTACATCAGCAGTAGACAGTATTTCTTTATAGCTGTACTGGCTGCCATGCTTTGTAATCACGGCAATATTTTCACTATACGGCGTTAATTTTTCACGCGTAATCATTTTGGTCTGAAGTTTCGAGCCCATGCGTAAATTTGCGTTCAAACATTCTTTAAATTTGTGTTATATATTAGAGCTTTTGATTTTCTTGCGTGATCCTGATTCCACTTAATTTTTCTATCTCTCTACTTGGCGCTTGAATCAATCGATAGGTTTAAAGGTGCCCCGTTATATATATCGAGTCAGGAATCTTTAAAATTTACAAAATCCAATCATAGGATATTGCGAGCCTTTATGCTAAGGTGGCTATAATATGTTCTAAGAAAGCAAAAACACCCAAAATATGAATATAGAGTAACGAATATCGATGCATGTTAAATAAACAGAGCTGAATCTGGAGTATCGTATTGGATGTCAAGATATCGGCAAGCATCAAATAACGCATCTCTGTAATCACCATAAATACCTACCACATGATGTACATAGGGACCGTATACAAATTTCTTTTCCCACTTGGTCCAGTCCTCAACCTGGAGATAAGTATAATTGCCGCCTGTCTCGGGCCCATGAATCGACTCCCCCTTTCCAACAAAGCAGAAATAGTCACCATGATCTCCATCAAATCGAAGAATGGTTAGATCCCCAGTTTTTAACCGATAATGTCCCTCTCCAGTCTTGATCACGTGTCCTTCAACTGAAGGGTCTTTTAGCTGCTTTGCAAAACCCATATGCCATAAAAGTTCTGCGTTATCGTTGCTTGGGTGGCGCATGGTCAAATCGGTAAGAAAAGCCGCAGATTTGTTATTTAACGCTCCTAACGCCATCAGTGAGGTTATAGCGCCATGAATGTCACATTCGTTAGTGCACGGAAGACCTTTATCGTAAAGATCACCAAATACAAACCATGGACCAAACCCAAACTCTCCCCGAATTGTGTGCCAACAATCACTGGCTATTGCATTGCAACTGTATCGCTTCGCAACTTTCATAAAACCAAGTTCAATTGCTGCCATCGCCCTCTTGTCTGGAATTCGAGAAAGATCTATTGTTTCCTCAATTTCCGCTAGAAGCGCGTCAATCTGTTCACCTTCTTTCTTCTGGATTATCTTGATTGTATCAATAAGCTCAATGCCTGTTATTGGCACAACTTCAATACCAAATTTTTCTAGTAGTTCGCCTTCATTCACCATCAAATCAAGAAACTGTTGCGGCCTCACACTTATCTGAGCGATTCGCCCACGTTTTTTGAAAGCACTTACTATTCGTGCTGTTTCAATAAAAGTATTAAACCCTTCCTCGAATATAACGTCGTTAATCTCACAGTTTTCAATATGAGTGAATTTAATTCCATAGCGTCTTAAAACCTTGGAGGCTGCGAAGATACCGCACTGTGAATCGGTCTGTCGATATGTATCCGTTGGACTAGCGATTCCATCGCGAGGCCCCCAAATCAACAACGGAACATCCAGTTCCTTTGCCAATTTAGCCACAGCTTCTTCCTGACCGTAATTAGCGAAAGGTACAAACAACGCGTCCACTTCCTTTTCTTTGAAATAAGCGGCGGCAGAAATCGCATCCTCATAGTCGGTCATATACTTGTTATTCGAGCGAAGTAATTCTCTACCGGTAATCATTATTTTTTTTCTTCTGACTTCTAAATCTTCAGTAGAAAAAACTTCAATATCCTGCGATTTCACCAATATTGAAACTTTTTCGACAATATCGTTCTTATTGGATTCTGTTTCTTTATTCATCCAAGTATCACGACGAGTATAAGCAACTCCAAGCTTGAGTTTTGGTTGATTAAAATCAAACATATTAGGCACCTCCAAACTTATTTATCATTATTCTAATGAAGATAGAATGTTTTGAGCAATCTGCTCAGGCGTGAGACCACATTGCTTCAGCATGAATGGATAATCACCGGGCTTAGGAAAGAAATCATTAATTCCAATTGAAAGCTGAGAGGGGCTGCTCTTATAAGAGGACAAATATTCCGAAACTGCTGAAGATAATCCGCCGATCATGTTATGCTCTTCGACGGTAACTATAAGTTTGTTCTTGTCGGCAGCTTTTCTGACTGCGGCTTCATCGATAGGTTTTATAGTATGCATGTCCCAAACGCTTGCAGAAATTCCTTTTTGAGCCAAAATTTTGGCTGCCTGAAGACTGTTAAAGACCATTGTACCGGTTGCGAAAATGGTTAAATCATTTCCGGTCTCAATCTCAATTGCTTCGCCTATTTGGAAGTTTATATCGTCATGGTAGACGATCGGGTTATTTGAGCCTCCTGTAAGTCTAATAAAGATTGGCTGATCAGATTCCACAGATGCAAAAACCGCCTTCACGATACCTACGCCATCAGCGGGGGACAATATCGTAAGATTTGGGATCGATCGCAATGCACCAAAATCTTCGATACAGCAATGTGTGTTTCCTAGAGGACCGTTAATCAATCCACTAGCTAGCCCCGTCATAGTTACCTTAATATTTGAATAGGCTAAATCTACCTTTATTTGGTCGAGGCATCTCAATGTCTGAAACGGCGCGAATGTAACGGTGAAAACGTTGTATCCATTGTCCGCTAGTCCAGCTGCAACTCCAATCATATTCTGTTCAGCAATACCGACATCAACGAATTTTTCGGGGTACGTCTTTCTAAACCGGTCAAGCCCAGCTGATGTAGACACATCTCCCGTAACTACCATTAAGTCCTCGCGGTGTTTCGCTAGTTCCATCACGGCCAAACCATATGTTGGTCTAGCACCTATCGTTGACCAAGTTTTGACACTTCTACTAGTTATCTGCATTTTAATCTCCCCCGCATTCAGTAAGACCCAAACTATAGAGTTTCTTTGTCAGCACCGCATGATGCCAAGCATTGTTTTCCTCTGAGAAAGAAAATCCTTTCCCCTTTATAGTTTTGGCAACGATGGCTTTCGGTTTCCCGCCAGTATCTTCATTTAGCGCCATGTAGATTTCAGTAACATCATGGCCATTTATTTCCACTGCGTGCCAACCAAAACTACTGAATTTCTCACGCAAATCACCAATGTCCATAATATCGGAGCCCGCGCCTGTTTGTTGGAGTCTATTTCTATCAATAATCGCTGTTAAATTATCCAATTTAAAGTGCGGGGCAGCCATTACTGCCTCCCAAACTGATCCCTCATTGCATTCTCCATCCCCCATCAAAACGTAAGATCTGAAAGCCAAATTTTTCTTTTTCGCGGCTATAGCATTGCCTATTCCCACCGCGAGCCCCATCCCTAAACTTCCATTGGTAGACTCAATTCCTTTTTCCTTGTTGATAACCGGATGTCCGGGCAAAAAGGTTTCATTTTGACCATAGCTAAGTAACTCTTCATCGGTGATAAAACCAGCTTTTGCGAGTGTGATGTAATAGCCCAAACAACTGTGTCCCTTACTCATAAAAAACCTATCGCGATTTTCCCAGGTCGGGTTATTAACATCATAGTTCATAACCTCGAAATACAGCGTTGCTAAAATATCCACAGTCGAAAGGCCTCCACCAAAGTGTGTGGGTTTGGGATTCATACCAAAAGCAATGTCAAGAAATTTCCTTCGCACTTCCAGAGCAGCGGTTTCAATTTTTTTACTTAAAGCATCATCCATCGCACAATTCCTTCTTTAATTTATAGTGAGAAAATCTCATATACCTCTCATACGTATCTTTATCAGCTAGCACCCGGTTTATATTTATCTAAAATGTCCGGAATAGTAAAAACCCAATCAGCTTCGCAAACAAGCGTTCCGTCAACAAAACCTTGAGTCGAACATTTCGCAATTCCACGTTTCCAAGAATGTAACTGAGCTTCCATACACAACTTATTACCAGGAACCACTCTTTGAATAAATCTAATATTATTTACATGCAAGGAATTAGTAATTAAGCCTTTATTGCCCGGCAAAGTTAGAAAAGTAAGAATAGCAAGATGTGAAAGTGCTTCTAGCTGCAAGAGCCCTGGTACATTTGGCATCGTTGGATAATGAACCGGAAAAAACCACTCATTTATTGTGTAATTTTTGAATCCCTTGGCATACTTTCCAGGCTCAATTTCTTCAACATGGTCTAGAAATAAATAAGGATATCTGTTCTGTTGATATTCTTGTATCTCTATACAGTCCATTGAGAACTTCTCAAAAGAATCATCACGTCTGAGGGTGTCGTATGTTTCCATGTTATTTCTCTCTCCCAATCTGATTACTTAATTGCTTTACGGCATTTGGAATCACAATTGTCATGACACAACTGCAAATTAGCTCCCCATCCGCCTCACACTTGATATTCCCCCTGACTATACCTCTTTTAAACGAGTTAATTTTTGCAGTCATTATGAGTTCAAGGCCTGGCAGAGCCTCCTTCTTAAATTTCACGTTGGTAATGCTGCTTAAAAGAAGAAGCCCTCCCCATTCATCACTGAACTCATCCATAGAGGTTACTGCCAATGTCATAGTTTGTGACATAGCTTCAAGCACAAGAGTTCCTGGCATAACAGGATAATCGGGGTAATGACATTTGAAAAACCACTTATCTTTACTAAGCTTTAAGTTTGTTCGGCTTTCAATTCCAGGTTTGAGTTCAATAATTTCATCAACAAATAAAATGGGAGGTTTATGTTTAAGGTATTGTGAAATCCTCTTGTCAGGGATACCATTATCATTACTTAATTCAAAACCCGAAACTATTCCTTCTATGATATCACGTGTGCTTTTGACATCACGAATAAGTCCAGCACCTTCTCCTGCCATAAGAGCTCCAGCATCTGCATCGGCTTCTACAGCAAGTTTTAAGCTACCTTTACCCAGCGCAATTAACTCTTCTTGACTAGTATCATCTCTCTCTTTTGAGAGATATTCCATTGCGAATTTGTTCTTTATTACACGAGCGGGGTATTTAACCTTATTAAAGATCACAATTGAATCTATATCTTTGGCCTTTAATATTCTTTTTTTGTATTCCTCTATGACACGACATTCTTCACTTGCTAAAAATCGTGTTCCCATTTGAATACCTTGAGCGCCGAGAGCAAACGCTGCACGCATACCACGACTATCGGCTATTCCCCCAGCAGCTATTACAGGTATTTCTACAGCATCAACTACCTGAGGCAATAAAGAAAAGAGAGAAAGTCGGCCTATACTTCCTCCAGACTCTTGCCCCTCACAGATAACTGCCTTAGCGCCCGTGCGTTCTGCAAGTTTAGCCTCCATCACGTTGCCAATTACTGGGATTATTAAAATATCATCTCCATATTTGCTAAGAAACCTTAAGTAACTATTTGAACCACTTACGGTAAAAATCTTTTTACCTCTTGCAAAGGCAATTTCAATAATATACTCGGCCTCTTTATCACTCATGCCTTCCAGTGGAAAATTCAGTCCAGTAGCCTGTGATGTGATCCTTTTCGCGTTATCAATTTCATTTTGAACCCACTCAGATTTACGACCACCACAGCCAATGATACCTAAACCTCCTGCGTCGCTGACAGCACAAGCTAGTTTACTATCTGAAGCCCATGCCATACCACCTTGTAAAATTGGATATTTTATGTTCAATAACTTGCTTATTTTATTGGTCTCAAACATTGAGGTTAAATTTCAACCTTATACTTTTTCAAAATCTCTTTTCCTTTGTCATAAGAACCAAAATCAATAACGTCATCCATTTCTAATTGAATATCAAAAGCCTCTTCGATTTCAGCCATCAGTCCCATATGACCAACAGAATCCCATTCCACAATAGATTCATACTCTAGATCGTCTAGTGCAGACTCATCAATCCCAAAACTCTCAGTAAACGCTGTATTGTATTTTATTTTATTTTCCATTCGTTCTTTTCTTTCTTTTGTTTAATGCTGTTTATTTTATGTATCATAGAACAACTATAATCTTTTATATGTTTTACAATTCTATATAGAAATCTGCTATGTTAAAGCTTATAATTACCTGAAACTGTAGTGTTTGGAGCTACATTTCTCTTGATTCATTTTCACTCCATAAGGATGGATTAAACAATTTCTTCCATCCTTATCTGATTTGGCCGATCCTGGTCGCCATCAGACTTAAAAAGTAAAGTATTTTCATCTGATAAGGTATACCAAATATCTATATTTTTCTGAATAAAGGGCTCAAAATAATTTGGTATAATATTTTCATCAGTTTCAGTTTTATATATAAAACCGGCTTTATTCAATATTTTATCATTAAGGCCCTTGCAATAAATATCAATATACTCATAATTATATTGCTTGATTAATCTTTTCATTTCAAAACCGAGGCCAGAAAAAGCATTAATATCGCCGAGATAATCCATTATCCTTAAGACTTTTGCTGAATTAACCTCAATTTCTCGGGCGACCAATAATCCTGAAAAATGGTTATTGTCAGCTTGTACTGCCCAAATTAAATATTTATACAACGGGTGATTAAAATATCTATTTTTAATGTACCATTTATCCTTATACGGTTTCCTTAAGCTGTCTTGTTCAAAATAATATTTGTTTTCTAACTCGGTAATATAATCTATCTCTACTAATTTGTTTTGACGATCAAAAGAAACATTATCTGTTTTTCGATTCTCCTTAATAATTGCAATCTTATAATCATTGATATCGGCCAATTGATAAAAATGCTTTAACTTTCCAACTTTATGTTTTAGCATATTTCTTTGAAGCGGTACTGCTGTTTTAGGATTAGTACCGCAGCCTAAATAAACCCGACATTCAGTAGCTGCTTTTAACCTTTTAATTATTTCCACGCCCAAAAAAGGCATTGCAGCTTTCGAACTGGTTTTCCACATTACTGCGGCGATATCTTTAAGCTCTCGTGAGTATTGGATAAATCCCTCTGCCGCTTCAATAGAATTTGTTTCTTTGTTTATCGCTAGCATAAAATTTACCCGGTTACCAACTAGATGCTGATAACAAAAAAACTCTTTATCATTTGCCAGAATATGATTCTGGTCCCACTCTGTTTTATAAAATCTCATTATCGCATCAATATCGCTTACTTTTGCCAACCTAAATATATATTTTTCATCATATTTATTCATAAATACCAAAAAGCCCCAAATCTGTCAGCCAAAATCCTCTCCGTTTTCTCTTTTCTGCATTAGACCCTTTATTCGCCAATTTTGGGGGGGGAAATCATTTGTATCAAATCTTGGAAGTGTATATGCATTTTCTTTAGAAATATTGGCAAAATCTACTTTGCTAGTGAATCCTAACGCACACCCTTCTTTTTTTAATATTTCAATCAAAGATTGGTTGTACGCTCCATAGGGATAGCACATTACCCAATTTTTTGTTGATGAATTCACCCTTTTTAAAAATCTAATTGATTTTCTAACCTCAGTCCTCTGCTTTGCTTGATTCATTTTATCAAGCCAATAGTGATTGTAGCCATGACTTCCAATATACATATTATTTTCTGCCATAAATTTGATCTGATCTATATCCATATATAACTCTCTTGAAAAAGACCTTTCATCTTTTGTTACATACTTCTTAAACAGTTTATCTACAATAACTCTTCTTAATTCTTCTTCAAGCTCAACTTGCAATAATCTCTTAATAAAAATAATCTCACCTGTATCAAACCTATTATTAATTGCTAACTTTGAATAATAGTATTCATTACTCTTAAGATTATAATTAGATCGAAATCTATCCAATTCAGAATACACATCACTTATTAGTTTATCTATATTTTTACTCATTGTAGCTAAAATAAAATGAATTTTATTTACATCAAGAACTTCCTCCGCGAGAATTGCCTTTGCAGGTGGGAAAAAACAGCCTTGAATATTATTTTTTTTAAGTAATGGAAATACGTTATCAAAATGGTCAATATATCCATCATCAAATGTCAAAAGACAAGCATTTGAAGGTAAATCATAATTATTATGTAACGTATTAATACAATCCGGAATATCTACAAATGTATAATGCCTTTTCAAATATGTAAGTTGTTGCTTGAATTCACTTAACAAAAGGCCTTTAATTTCAGGATACCTTGTTTCAGGCAGTTCTCTTACAAAGTGATACATTATAACAGTTAGTTTTTGTTTCATTAATTTAGTCCTGAAATCTTGCTTGGTCGATCCACATTACCATCACCTTTAAATATACGTACTGGTATTTTATTTAAGGTCAAAATGGACACTTACATTGGCGTCCATTATAAATCGTAAAAGTTTTTTTTCATTTCAGTTGGCAATGGTTTATTTATCAATATTTCCATTATTTTTTCTGTTGCAGATCCTTGACCATATGGATTTTTGATTGATGAAAGTATTTTTTGAAATTTTGGACTATATAAATAATTGATTCCATTCATTATAGAGGAAATTGAAGAATCACAGTCAATGACGCTTTTTGCTTTTAATCTTCCCTTTTGGCGGTCTCCAATATTTACGGTACCTATTTTAAATGTTGGGGCTTCAGTTAATCCACTAGATGAATTACCAACAACGCCATCAACAAATTGTAGTGTTGAAAGATAATTTAAATGGCCCATTGAGGTAAAGGCAATTGCCCTATCAGGATAATTTGAAACAAAATTTTCAATCATATTAAATATTGCTCTTCCATCTGAATCCGCATTGGGCATAGTGAATATCAGGTTAACATCATTCATTTCAATCAAAACATCCAAAAGAGATTGCATATTATCTTTTGAAGATTGATTTTCCAGTGTCACGGGATGATAGGTTACCAAAAGATTTTTTGATAAAAAATTGATACCTGTTTTTTTGGTCAATTTCTCTTTTGAGAGTAATCGTGAATTTTTAATTAAATCCACTCCCAATCCACCTACATTAAATACACGTTCAGGATTTTCGCCCAATTGAACAATCCGTTTTTTATATTCTTCAGCAGCTGCAAAATGCCAATACGACATTTTTGTAATGGAATGGCGGATGGATTCATCAAAAGCTCCTTCAGTTGTTTCTCCACCATGTATATGTGTTATGGGAATCCTGGCTGTTACTGCGGCAAATGATGCCGCCAACAGTTCATATCTATCCCCAAGCACAATCATTACATCTGGCTTCAAATCAGATAATGCATCCGCAAACCCAATCATTCCCAAACCGGTGGATTTTGCAATTGCGCTTGGTGTATCAGCAGAGAGAACCATTTCGATCTTTTTATTTATTTGAAACCCGTCATTTTCGATTTCTTTATATGTGAGGCCAAATTCAGGTGATAGATGAGAGCCTGTTGCAATAATGACCAATTCCAAATTGCTGTCATCTTTAATGGATTTCATTAGTAATGACAGCAATCCGTATTCGGCACGGGTACCTGTGACAACACAAATTTTTCGCTTACTCATAAAATTAAATCATCCTTGGAATAACTTTTATCAGAGATCTTGCCAATTAAACTATCCCACTTCATAGGTGAAATTCCTGTACCAGGACGCTTTACTGCTAAATTATCTTTAGTAAAAATCTTGCCTTTTGAGATGGATGTTTTAGCAACAATTGATTTTCTAGCAATAGGAATATTTTTTTTCTCACTGGGGCTAGGCTTTTTTACGCCGTCACCCAAAGCTTTTTCGATATTTCGTACTGTGCACACCATTGAATTCAATTCTTCCGGTTCCAAACTGGCTGCATGATCAGGCCCAGGTAAAGTTCGATCTAACGTAAAATGTTTTTCTATGATAGTTGCACCCATTGCAACGGCGGCAATTGGGACTTCAATTCCAAGTGTATGATCGGAATAACCAACCTTTACGTTGAGCTCATCCCTGATGGTCAGCATAGCTGTTAAATTCACATCGCTCATTGGTGTAGGATATTCTGTATTACAATGAAGTATAGTGAGATCATTTTTATCAAGGCCTGCATCAATCAACACATCCGCAGCGGCCTTAACTTCTTCCAGTGTTGCCATACCGGTGGACATGATCACGGGCTTCCCCAACCCGCCAAAATGACGCAGGTAGGGAAGGTTGGTAATCTCTCCGGAAGGAATTTTATAAATGTGAATATCCAATTCTGATAAAAGATTAGCACTTTCAACATCAAATGCAGTGGACAGAAATTGAATATTCTTTTGTGTACAGCAACTGATCAATTCTTCATGGGCAGATTTATCTAGTTCCAGCCGTTTGATCATTTCAAATTGAGATTCATCCTTTTCAGTGAGTTTTTTCTGATAATTTGCCTTGTCTGCTTTTTTTGTAACCAAAGATTCGGCCTTAAAAGTTTGAAACTTCACAAAGTCAGCGCCTGCTTCGGCTGCAACATCTATCAATTGCTTTGCCTTTTCAATTGAACCATTGTGATTTACGCCAGCTTCAGCAATAATTTGTACATGCGGATTCATCAATTTTTAACAACCTGATTTGATCGGATATCGCCTTTGATTATCGCTCCAGCTCCAACAACACAATTTTTACCAATTGAAATGCGTTGTATTGTAACAGCTCCACTTCCAATAAATGATTCATCTCCAACTGAAACTTCACCATTAATAATAGCATTTGTCGAAATATGGCAATGATCACCAATTACTGCGTCATGTTCAATGAGTGCTTGATTATTTATAATACAATTTTTACCAATTGTAGCATTTGCATTTACAATTGCACCATGCATAATAATTGTCCCTTTCCCCACTTGAGCATTTTTTGATACATAAGCTCTTGATGATGTAATGACGGGAAGAACAAAGTTTAATTCAGATAATAATTGAAATAATTTTATTCTTAATCTAGGTGACTTTATTTGACCTACCGTAATTAATGCATGACTATACTGGTCCCGTAATACCTTCAAATCATCATCAATTCCTATGATGGTGTAGCCAAGATTCACATTTGTCATATTTCCATTTTTTTCAATCAGTCCTGCAATTTCAAATTGGCTTGATGTTTCTATAACATCAATACAGGAACGGGCATGACCACCTCCACCGATTAATAAAATTTTATCCATTTAATTGACTAACAATCTTATTAAGATTTTCATCCGTCAAATTAGAAGATGAAGGTAAGCACAAACTATTTTTTACCATTTTTTTTGCATTTTCAATTTTATAATACTGACAATCTTTATATGGTTTCTGTTCATGATTAAGTTTCCATACGGGTCGGGTTTGGATACCGTTTTCTCCCAATCTTTTCAAAAGGTTTTCCCTACCTTCTCCATAGACACCCGTTTCAATTTGCAAAAGATTCATCCAATTGTTATTATCTGCATAGTCCGGTGTTTTTGATATGGATAACCCTTTTATATAATCAATCGCTGTTTGGTAAAAACTGTATATTTCTTTTTTTCTTTTTAGGATTTCGGGCAATTGCTCTAATTGAGCCACACCCAAAGCAGCTTGAATATTTGTTAGACGAAAATTATAGCCAATTTCATCATGGACATATCGAATGGGGTCATCCTTTGCTTGGGTAGTAAGATATTTTGCTTTTTCCGCTAATGTTTCATCGTCCGTCAAAATCATGCCGCCGCCACCGGTTGTGATGATTTTATTTCCATTAAAAGAAAGACATCCCAATTTTCCTATCGTGCCCGTGTGCTTCCCTTTATACTTACCTTCATTATAAAAAGTGCCCAGACTTTCACACGCGTCTTCTATAACTGCAATATTTCTTTTTTCGCATATATCCACCAATTCATCAAACCAACAAGCATTTCCCCAAACATGAACTGGTAAAATAGCAGAAATCTTTTTATCTGTTTTTTTATTATAAGTAAACCCATTTTTAAAAACAGTTTCATTTTTAATGAATTCAATTGTTTTTTCTGAATCTATATTATAATAATTATCCGCATCCATAAAAACAGGATTTGCGTTACAATAATCTACAGCATTCACGGAAGCGATGAATGTTAATGTAGGAACAATAACTTCATCTCCTGGCCCAACACCCGCTAATTGTAATGATACTTGGATCGCTGCCGTTCCATTTACACAAGCAACAGCATGTTTAGCGCCGGTATAATTAGTAATTTTCTGTTCAAATGCATTTACATATTTTCCAGCAGAAGAAACCCATTCTGTATCTAGACAATCTTTAACATATTGCCATTCATTTCCTCCTAAGCAAGGCACAGATAAAGGGATTTTATACATTATATTTATCTGCTTTAAAATAATTTAAATTTTCAGGTTTTTTCATCCATTCAATTACATCAGCAATTCCTTGCTCCAGTGAATAATTCGGCTTCCATGATGTATATTTTAACAGTTTTGCATTATCACAAAAAAGTCTTTCAACTTCGCTATTTTTAGGACGAATTCTTTTTTCGCTTGATCTAATTGTCAATTGGATATTCATTGTTTCGGCTATGAGCTGGGCCAAGCCACCAATGGATATTTCGGCTTTCATACCGATGTTTGTTACTTCACCAAATAAGGAATGAGATTTATAAATTTCTTCAAAACCAGCACATGTATCTTTTACAAAAGTAAGATCACGGGTAGGCGAGAGATTACCTAATTCAATTTCTGTTTTTCCATTGAGTAGTTGCGATATAATCGTGGGAATGATCGCTCTTGAAGATTGCCTTGGCCCATACGTGTTGAATGGACGTACAACTTTTACCGGTAATTCAAATGATTTGTAATAACTAACAGCTAATTGATCGCCTGCAATTTTGGATGCAGAATAAGGCGATTGCCCCACCAAGGGATGTTTTTCATCAATAGGAACATATTGTGCTGTTCCATATGTTTCACTTGTAGATGTAATTAAAACCTGTTCTATATTAAGATTTTTTGCACCTTCCAAAACATTGTAAGTCCCTTCAATATTCGTCCTGATATAAGCCAATGGTGAAACATAAGAATAGGGGATACCAATTAATGCGGCCAAATGAAAAACAACATCACAACCGATCATTGCTTTTGAAACAGAATCATAATCGCGGATGTCACCCAGGAGTACTTGAAGATCCTTTTTATATTTTGAATTTTCAAGCCAACCCCAATCATTGTTTGAATTATACCTATCAAAAGCAATTACATTGAATCCTTTTTCAACTAAATACTCTACCAAATGCGAACCAATAAAACCTGTGGCACCAGTGATTAAAATCTTGTTTATGCTACAAACACCTTATTTGATGATTTAATTAATCCACGCGTATCAACAATCAATTTGGATTCAGACTCAATAAGATCATAATCAAATAAGTCATGATCAGTAGATATTAAAACTAAATCAAATGATTTTATATTATTTGCTGTTAATTCAATACTAGATAAATCAAAATTATATTTTCTGGTTTTAGGACAATCTGGGAAGTACGGATCAGAGTAATGAACATCGGCTTTCTTTTTCATAAGTATATCTATAATAGCAAGAGAAGGAGATTCTCTAGTATCATCCACATTTTTCTTATAGGATAAACCAAGAATAAGAATTTTACTATTTTCAACTGATTTCTCATCGCTCTCAAGTGCTTGTTCTATTTTTTGTACTACATAATTTGGCATAAAAGCATTAATCTCCCCAGCCAACTCAATAAATCTAGTATCAATACCAATTTGTTTTGCTTTCCAAGATAAGTAAAAAGGGTCAATTGGTATACAGTGTCCACCTAACCCTGGTCCTGGATAAAAGGCCGTGAAACCAAAAGGTTTGGTCTTAGCAGCATTGATAACTTCATAGATATCTATATCCATTTTATCTGCAACCATTTTAAGCTCATTTACCAAGCCAATATTTACTGCTCGGTGTATATTTTCTAATATTTTTGTCATTTCTGCTACACGAGGAGAACTAACAGGAACGGTTCGATCAACAATCTGATCATATAATGTTTTGGTTAACTCTTTACAGTTTTCTGTTACACCGCTGACTACCTTGGGGATGGTTTTCGTAGTATAGCTTTTATTACCTGGGTCTTCGCGTTCAGGGGAGTAGCCAACAAAGTAGTTTACACCGATTTGAAAGCCGCTATTTTTAATTAAAGGGACAATTTCTTCTTCCGTGGTACAAGGATAAGTAGTGCTCTCCAAAACTAAGAGCTGGTTTTCTTGAAAATGGGGCCTGATTTTATCCAAAGTATTCTTAATGTAACTTAAGTCGGGTTCGTTATTGGCATCCAAGGGGGTAGGAACACAGATGATGATAACATCCACATTGGAAATATCCTTGAATTCTACTGTGGCCGTAAAACTATCATTAACTATTGCATAAATATCGTCTTCTCTAATATGATTAATGTATGATTTTCCAGCATTTAATAATTTTACTTTTTGTTCATCTATGTCAAAACCTATCGTATTGAAACCCTCTTGGGAAAACCGAATAGAAAGAGGAAGACCTACGTAACCTAAACCGATTACACCAACCGTGGACTGCTTTGTTACAACATTTTTTATTATTTTTTTATAATTCACTTAGTTTTTTTCGTTCGTATAGAATAGCTGAATAATCCCAAAAAAAATATTAACAAGAAAATATATAATATAATACCCATTAAAGCTTTGGTTGAATACATTCCAAAAAATACAGGGTTTTCTGATTGATGACCTGTATAATATGGAAGACCAAAAAAGAACATTATAATTAAAATACCTAAGATTCTTTTGTCAAAAATAAAATCTTTAATTTTCTTTTTAATAAATCTTTTTCCACGTCGAAGTTTTTTACGTTTTTGAAAATCGAATTTATTAATCGTACCTCTAATCAACCCAATAATAATACCAACTACTGAACCAAAAATAAATGAAACAAAAAGACCAAGTTTAATATTATTATTTATTGGGCCTAAAGGTGTCTGTGGCTCATCAAGCACCTGCAGAATAGATGCTTCTTGGACTTCATCGATTTTAGCAAGTTCCTGTTGTTGTTTCAGAACCAAATAAATTTCTTTTTGTACTTCTACTTCCCGGGTAAGGCGATCTAACTCTAACTGTAAAGCTGGAGATGATATTTGACGATTTTGTTCGTTAAATTCTTTTAATCGTCTTTCTGAAAGCTCTAGATCACTTTTTACTGAAGCAATACGTTTGTCAATAAAGACAATTTTTTGATTTGTTGTTTGGTTTTTAAAAAATCGGTTTAACGCCTCTAGTTCTTCCAAGACAACATCAGCCAGCTGATGGGCAAAAACAGGCTCAAATGTGGTGACTTTTATCACACTAAAAGCACTGGAAGAAGATTGTTCAAACTCTAGAATATCCTCTAATGCAGATAAAGCAGTTGCTATAAGCTTGTCTTTGCCAAACTTTGATGGCTGATCGCCACTAGTTAAAATTTCTAAAAGTGATAATTCTTTATTATATTTTTTAGTAAAAAAATTTTTATCTAGTATTTTTTCAGCGAACGTACGGCTACGCAAAAGTTCTGGAATAACTGTAGGACTTGAAAGATCTGCCTGTCCATCGGAAGGCATATTTACGCCAAACTGGGAGGCCAACCCTGCTAAGCCACCCAAATTACTGACATTGTTTTTAGGAATTAATATAGTAGCCCAGCTCTCATATTGTGGCTTCTGAATAAAATTAAGATAAGTGAAGGTAAGAAAAACGGTAATAAATGGTGCTAGCAAAATAATTTTCAATTGCTCCGATAATGTTAGAAAAATATCAGAAATTGAGATCGTATTTTCTTCAGGAAAAATCACCGATGATTGATTTGGAATTTTGGATGTAGAAAAAGTTGAATGCCCAGAATCCGGAGGAATGCTAGTAGTTGTTTTATTGAGTTTTGAGATGATGTGGTATGGTACCTGATCACGCGCTTTCCAATTTGAGACGGCTTGAGGAGTTGTTTTCAATGCACGGGCAATATCTGCGAGAGAGTTTGCTCCTCTTTGTGACATAAGTTCTTCTAATTCAGTGAATTTCACTTTTAAGTCCCCGTTCCTGATGAAAGCTGTCTACTAAGTATAATAGCTGTAATCATAGATGTAATAATTGAAGTCCAATTTGAAGCGAATTGTGTTGGGTTAAATGGCGCTTCTATTTCTTTCATATTAACGACTATGGTTGCACCATCTTCAATTTTTGGCGATACATACCATTTTTTCGGACTTACTACCCCATTTGCATAAATGACGATAACACTATTGTAATCGCCATTAATTGTTATTCCTCCAGCAGCATTTATATAATGTCTTAATGATTTTCCTTTTCGAAATTCAATCAAACCTGGATTATATACTTCCCCGGATATATTAACAGTACCGGATGATTCTTTCACTACTATACTATCACCAGGCATAAGTGTTATACTTTCATTTTGCCAAGCAACTCTTATTTTTTTTTCAATATTTTTAGTATCATCTAATTCTTCATCTTCTATAGATTTTGTACCAAGAAATGTTTTATCTCGAAAAATACTAATTCCATTATAAAGCGCTTTTGATGTAAAACCTCCAGCACGGTTTAATAAAGATGATAATGTTTCATTATCTGAAGTTAATGGATAGGAACCTGGGATATTAATTTCTCCAACAATTTGCACATTTTTTCTTTCAAAAAAATTAAGGTTTGCATGAACAACAAAGCGATCTAGGTTTTGTAACATTATTTTACTTGAAGGGCCTCCGTTAATCACATCATTTAAATCAATTTTTATAACTGTTTCATAGCGAGTATTTGGGTTTCGTCGTACTATTTCTCCTTGATTTTTATAAATTGATTTCCAGAATGTTGTATCATAAAATCCACCTCCTAGGTCAATTAGATCTTTAAGTCTCATCCCCGGGGAAAAATGGTAAATCCCTGGAGTTTTTACCTGACCAATAATTTCTACCTGATTTATTGTTTTAAAGATGCTACGTACAATGATATTATCACCATTTTGAACAGGAGTTAGTTGACTATTAGAATAATCAATATAATAATTTTGTGTAGTTGATTCGTCAGGATTACGTTCATTTAATGGAATAATACGTTTCAAGCTAATAGATGATGAGGCAGTTATTTTAACTCCTCCTGCATAATCTATCATTTGTTTAATTGTTTCGTTTGCTATTGATTCATAAATACCGGGCCTTACTACGGCAGAGTCAATTATGACTGTATTAATTCGAACAGGAACAATTACAATATCTTGATCTCTAAGCTGAATATTGCGCGGGATATCGCCTTTTAATAGATAATTATAGATATCAATTGTTGAAAATGTTTTACCATTACGTTTAATACTAATATTTCTTAGAGAACCCGTTGTATCAATGCCACCTGCTTGTATTAGTCCTGTAATTACAGTAGAAAAGGGATGTATAGGATAAACTCCTGGGTATTTAACTTCCCCGACAAAATTAACATTGATAGAACGAAGTTGACCAAGAGAAATATCCATAAACGCCGTAGGATTATTGCCTCTAAGAGTAGCATAAACGCGACCAAACTGATTAATCAAATATTTTTTTACTTCTTCAATTGTTTTTCCCATTAGATTCAAAAGGCCAACTTTTTCATCATAAATTTTACCATCACGAGAAATAATATAATTTTTACGAAGTTGTGTTTCACCCCATATAGAGATTATTAATTCATCTCCAGGACCCAACAAATAATTAGCTGGGGTGGGTAGATTTTCCCAAAATGCCACAGAATCTCGACGTACAAAAAAATTATATCCAAAATACTTTGAACTTAAATCAATGGAATCTTTATACTCTTCTTGAAGCTTGTAGGGTTGTATTTGTACTTCTTTCGGTAGCCCAGTTGTGATGTCAATTTCTGAACCAATATCCGATTGATTTAATTTCTGATTTTGTTCTCTTTGAATTCTTTCATACTCTAATTTCATTTTCTGCAAATCCTGCAAATCATTTATAGTTTGAGAAAAAAGTTGTGAAAATAATATATAAAAAAGTATTGTGCACAAATAATGTTTATTATTATACATCATAATACTCCTTGTACCATTTAATTAATTTAGGGATACCTTTATCAATACTAGTTTTAGGCTTATATCCAATTTTTCTTTGTGAATATTCTATATCAGCATAAGTATCAAGCATATCTCCGGGTTGCATAGGTTGAAAATCAATTAGAGCTTTTAAATTTAGTTCATCTTCAATTAAAGTAATCATATCCATTAAACTCTCACTTTTGTTATTGCCAAGATTAAAGATTTCACATTTGTAATTTTTATTTATGGCAGATTTTGTTCCATTTATTATATCATCTATATATGTAAAATCACGTTTCATTTTACCATTATTGAACACTGAAATGGGTTCACCTGCGATAATTTTTTTTGTAAAAATAAACATTGCCATATCCGGGCGATACCATGGACCGTATACAGTGAAATAACGCAAACCGGTTGTACTTAGGTTGTATAAATGCGAATAAGTGTAAGCAATAAGCTCATTAGACCTTTTAGTAACTCCATATAATGCTAAAGGCATATTAACCCTATCTATTATACTGAAAGGGGTTTTCTTATTTCCACCATAAACTGAGGAGCTTGAAGCATAAATAAAACCTTTAACATTATAATGCCTACATAATTCAATAATATTCATAAATCCTATTAAGTTAGAGCTCATATATGCATATGGGTTTTTGATGCTATATTGTACTCCTGGCTGTGCAGCAAGATTTACAACTTTTTCCGGATTAAATGCTAAAAATGATTCGGTAAGATTCTCTCTATTTGATATATCAACTTTATTAAAAATAAATTTATTATAAGATTTTAATAAATCTACGCGTGCATATTTTAGGTTTTGATCATAATAATCATTGATATTATCTACGCCTAAAACATCATATCCATCTTCAAGTAGCGATTTAGATAAATGATAGCCAATAAACCCTGCTGCTCCAGTAACTAATATTTTCATTGAACAAAAACTCTTAGGATAGAAAATAAAACCTTAAGTTC
>Ga0315338_1000755_pt1 | contig 58239 bp, 63 predicted proteins | sample ASW8metaG_FD_204518 | JGI IMG/M metagenome (GOLD analysis project Ga0315338, IMG submission 204518) | Ammonia-oxidizing marine archaeal communities from Monterey Bay, California, United States - ASW #8 | ecosystem: Environmental > Aquatic > Marine > Coastal | place: USA: California | collected... | reverse complement strand
AACGACCTGGGGCGCCCCCCGGCCGACTTCGTGGCCGACTCGTATCACGCGCTGTTCCAGAAGCACCGGCAGGCCCATGGCTCTACTGCCCAGCACATGGTGTTCGACACGCCGTGACCGACTCCCTGCCCCCAGCCCTGGTGCTCGCAGCCGGTCTCGGAACCCGCCTGCGTCCGTTGACATTCTGCCGCGCGAAAGCCGCCGTCCCCATAGCCGGGACGCCATTGATTCGGCGCCATCTGACCCGCCTGGCGGCGCAAGGCGTGGCGGAGGCGGTGGTGAACCTGCACCATCGGCCCGAGACGATCGCCGCGGCCGCCGGCGACGGCGTCGCCCTGGGTTGTCGGGTGCGCTATTCCTGGGAACCGGTGGTCCTCGGGTCCGCGGGTGGGCCGCGCCATGCGGCGCCGCTGCTTGGGACCCGCTTCTTCCTCATCAACGGCGACACACTGTGCGACGTCGACCTCGGCGCCCTGCTTGAAGCTCACCGGGCGCGGGGCGCGGGGGTCACACTCGCCGTCACGACGAATCCGTCACCAGAGCGATACGGGGGCGTGCGCGCTGACCGGGCAGGACGAGTCACCAGCTTCGCCTCGCGGGGCGATCCGAAGCGTCCGCCGCTGTTCGTGGGGGTTCAGATCGCCGAGGCGTCCGTGTTCGAGACGCTCCAGGATGGGGTGCCGGCGGCCTCGGTCGGGGGGCTCTACGACAGGCTGCTGGCGACGCCGGGGCGGGTGCGGATTCATGAGGTTGCCGGTCGTTTCCACGACATCGGCACCCCGGTAGACTACCTGACCGCCACTCGGGTGATCGGCGCCGACGAGGCGCAAGGAGATGTCTGTGTCGGCCGGCGATGCCACCTGGACACCTCCGCCTGGGTCGAGCGGTCCGTCCTGTGGGACGATGTGGTCGTAGGCGCGAACTGCCGGGTTACAAACTGCATCCTCACCGACGGAGTGTCCCTCTCAGACGGTATGCGGCTCGACGGGCAAGTGGTCCTGCGACTCGCTGCCATGACCGACCAGCGAACTGAGGCACTTGCGATGACCGGCGCAAAACAGCTCGGCGAGTTGCTGACGGTGCCGATCGAGGCGGCGACGGCGTGAGACTGTGACTGCCTCGGACCGCCGCCTGCGTATGACCGTCACGACCGCACGCCACGACCCGCTCGACCACCGCGTCGCTGCATACCTCCGTCGAACCGGCGTGACCGATGCCACCCGTGTCGAACGACTCCATGGCGACGCGTCGCACCGCACCTATTTTCGTGTCACGCGGCGCCAGTCGCCGTCTCTCGTGCTCGCCGTTCACCCGGAGCCGTTCGACGCCAGCACCTTGCGGCAGCTGGTCGTCGGCGAGCTGTTTGACCGTCTCGCCATCCCCATCCCGGCCACGTTCGGCCACGCGGGTGACCTAGGCGTCTTGGCTCTGGAGGACCTCGGCCCGGACACCCTCCAAGATTGGCTGGACGGCGCCGAACGGGATCCCCTCCCGCTGTACCGTCAGGCGATCGACCTCATTGTGAAACTTCAACAGACGGGCGCGCCAGGGCGCGAGCCGGACCCACCGCCGTTCGACATCGCCTTCGACCACGCGACGCTCACCCGCGAGCTGACGTTCTTCCGGGCGGAGTTCCTGGGCGCCTATCGACGCCTGACTCTCAGTGCAACCCAGTCTCACGCGCTCGACGAGGAGTTCGCCTCCATCGCCGAGGATTTAGCCGAAGAACCGCGCGTGCTGTGCCACCGTGACTACCACAGCCGCAATCTCATGGTGCGACACCAGCGATTGGTGGTCATTGACTTCCAGGACGCACGGATGGGGCCGGACACCTACGACCTGGTGTCGCTGCTGCGTGACTGCTATGTCGATCTGGCGCCGGAGCTGGTGACAGAGATGACCGACCGATTCCTGGCGGCGATACAGCGGGCGCGGCGCGACCGTTTTCATCAGCGGTTCGATCTCATGTCGGTCCAGCGCCACTTGAAAGCGCTTGGCACGTTCGGCCACCAGATCGCTGTCGCCGAGCGACCGGTATTCGTGTCGGCCCTTCCCCGCACATTCCGTTACCTCCGCGGCACACTCCATTCCCACGACCGTTTCGCTCGGCTGCTCGATCTGCTCACGCCGCATCTGCCCGAATTGCGCATGTGACCATCGAGTGTCAGAAGTTCGTTGGTTTTGCACCTCGCGCATGTGTGAGAATCGGCTTCGAGTCAGCCAGGGGAAACCAAGGACAGACGCATGGCTTACATCGACGAGATCGCGCAACACGACGGGCAGACCGTCACCGTGAAAGGCTGGCTGCACAACCGGCGGTCGAGCGGAAAGCTACATTTCCTGACAGTCCGTGACGGTACCGGGTTCATCCAGGCCGTAATGTCCAAAGCCACGGTCGGCGAGACGCAGTTCGCGCAAGCGGGTCATCTGGGTCAGGAGACGGCGATCGTGATTGAGGGTGCGGTCCGGGCGGATGCCCGAGCTCCCGGAGGCTACGAGATGGACGTCACGGACCTGGAAGTCGTGGGTCCGGCCACCGACTACCCGATCACACCGAAATCGCACGGCGTAGACTTTCTGCTGGACCGGCGGCACCTCTGGATACGGTCGGAACGCCAGCACGCGGTACTACGGGTCCGCCACACCGTCATCAATGCGGTACGCGACTTCTTCAACCAGCGTGGATTCATTCTGGCCGATACGCCGGTCTTCACGCCGGCGGCCTGCGAAGGCACGACGACGCTGTTTCCCGTGTCGTATTTCGACACGACCGCTTACCTGACGCAGAGCGGGCAGCTCTACAACGAAGCCAACGCCATGGCGCTCGGCCGGGTCTATTGCCTTGGCCCGACGTTCCGGGCCGAAAAATCGAAGACCCGCCGCCACCTGACCGAATTCTGGATGGTCGAGCCTGAAATGGCCTACGGGACACTCGACGACGCGATTGACCTGGCCGAGGCCCTCATCACGTCTGTCGTGGCCCGAGCACTGGACGAACGCCAACGCGAACTGGACACCCTCGAGCGAGACCGAGAGCCGCTCGAGCGGGTGCGGACGCCGTTTCCGCGCGTCACCTACGACGAGGCGGCCCAGATCCTCACGGACCAGGGGCGCCCCTTCGAGTACGGGGGCGACTTCGGGGGCCCCGACGAAACGCTGCTGGCTGAGCACTTCGACCGGCCGGTTGCCGTCCATCGCTACCCCTCAGCCACGAAGGCCTTCTACATGAAGCTCGATCCGGAGCGTCCGGATCTGTCGCTCTCCGTCGACATTCTGGCCCCGGAGGGCTATGGGGAGATCGTCGGAGGCGGCCAACGCCTCGATGACCTTGATCTGCTCCTCCAACGGATCCGGGAGCACGAGCTGCCGCAGGAGGCCTTCGAGTGGTATCTGGACCTGCGACGCTACGGTAGCGTTCCACACTCTGGATTCGGCATGGGTATCGAGCGCGTGGTGGCCTGGATCTGCGGTCTCGACCACGTCCGGGAAACGATTCCGTACCCACGGTTGCTCAACCGCCTCACGCCATGACCGCTTGAGGCCGCAAGGTTCCGGGCGGGGCTTCCCGTCTCGTGGCGTTGCGTGTCCGGCCACGGAGTGGGGCACTCTGGGTCCCGGCGGCGCGGCCGCGCGGGGTTCGGGGCGACGCCCCGTCTACGTCGTCCCGCTTTCGCGACTCCACCCACAGTTTCTCGTGATATAGTTCCACGGTTACGTTCCCTGTGATGAACAACGAGTGGGCGTTTTGGCCCGCTTTTTGTTTTTTGGGCGGATCTGGGCCGCTTGATGATTGTTCCGCGGAGCCGCCGCCGGGGCAGGCCTCAGGCCACGATCGTCGTGCAATCGTGAAACAAGGCGCTGGCAGTGTCGGAGTCACCGACTGATCGTCTCAGCGCCGTTCGCCAGATCGCTGAGCGGGTCGCCCGCAGTCACGGGCTCGAGCTCTTCGACGTGCAGTTTCGACGCGAGTCGATTGGCTGGGTGCTCCGCATCGTGATCGACCGGGTCGGGTCGCCCGCGCCGGAACACACCGGCGAGGCCGGAGAGAACGTGACGGTGAGCGACTGCGCGACCGTCAGTGTGGATGTCAGCGCGATTCTCGATACAGAGGTCGCCTTCGAGCAACAGTACACGCTCGAAGTGTCGTCGCCGGGGTTGGATCGACCGATTCGCGGCCTGGATGATTTCGAACGGTTTGTCGGCCGGAGAGTCAAGATCGTGACGAACGAACTGGTCGATGGACAGCGGTTTGTGTCGGGTCGCATCGCTGATGTGCGCGACCGCACTATCCTGATTGAGGACGGTAAGACAACGCGCCGGGTTCCGGGCACGGCGGTGGCGCGCGCACAACTCGAGGTTGAGATTTAGCGGTCGACAGGAAGCCTCATGAACAACGCGTTACAACAAACCATTGAGTCGTTGGCCAAGGAAAAAGGCATCGAGGCCGATGTCATCATCACGGCCATCGAAGACGCCGTGCTGACGGCGTCTCGCAAGTACTACAAGTCAGACGAAAACCTGCGTACCAAGTTCAATCCGGACAGCGGACAAGTCGAGCTCTTCGCCGTGCGTCAGATTGTGGAGGAGGTCACTGATCCTGCCGCAGAGATCTCGCTGGCCGAGGCGCGGGAGCTATACGGCGAAGAGGCCGAGCCGGGGATGGAAATCGAATTCCCCAAGCCGACCGACGTGCTGGGCCGTATTGCGGCGCAGACGGCCAAGCAGGTCATCTTTCAGAAGGTTCGCGAGGCCGAGCGCGAAAACGTGTTCGGCGAGTTCAGCCCGCGTGTCGGCGAAGTCATCAACGGGCTGGTGAAGCGCTTCGAAAGCGGAGATATCGTGGTGGAGGTCGGACGCGTCGAAGCCCTGCTCCCGCGCCGAGAGCAGTCGCGGGCCGAAAACTACACCACCGGTGACCGCGTCCGCGCCGTGATCAAAGACGTGAACAAGAATACCAAGGGGCCGCAGATCATCCTGTCGCGCACGGACCCCGTGTTGCTCATCAAGCTATTCGAACAGGAAGTACCGGAAATATATGACGGCACCGTGGTCATTCGCGGCGCCGTCAGGGAGGCGGGCGATCGGGCCAAGGTCGCCGTGGCCTCACGCGAACGCGAAGTCGACCCCGTGGGTGCCTGTGTCGGGATGAAGGGCACGCGGGTGCAGGCTATCATTCGCGAGCTCCGCGGCGAAAAGATCGACATCGTCGAGTGGTCGGATGACCCCACCACGTTCGTCACCAACGGGATCAGTCCGGCGCGAGTTCAGCGCGTATCGGTGGTGGACGAGGTGGGTCGGGTCATCGAAGTTGTCGTCGAGGATCGGCAGTTATCCCTGGCGATTGGCAAGAAAGGTCAAAACGTCAGGTTGGCGGCAAAGCTGACCGGTTGGAAAATCGACATCAAGAGCGAAGAGGAGAAACGACGCGAAGTCGAGGCCCAATTCGACGACCTCGGAGCAGAGCCAGCTCCGCTGTCGGTGCCAGGACTCGACGAGGAGATGGTCGAGAAACTCAACGCGGCCGGTATCGAAACCGTCGAGCGAATGGTGTCGGCGAGCGCATCCGAGTTGAGCGAGGTACTGGGTCTGTCTGAGGGCGCGGCCGAAGCGCTACGACAGGGCGCCGAAGCGGCCACGATGGCGGCCGGTGGCGCCGTCGGAAGCGGAACGACCGAGGCGGTACCACAAGAGGGGATCGATCCGCTGCCTGGCTCCGCAATCGAGCCCCCCCCTCTGTCGGCGGTCGCACCGCCCGAATCAGCGAACGAGACCGCCGACGCAGAGATGACCGCGTCCGACTCAAAGGAGGCTGGGACCCCGACGGACGCGGGGGGCCATGACGAGTCCGTCAGCGACGCCTCAGGTGACCCAGGCGACGAGGCCGCACCCAAGTCCAGTGAACCTTCGCGAGAAGGCGACTGAACGAAACGTAGCGCGGAAACAGAGGACACAGGTTGGCCACGATCCGGATTTACAAGGTCGCGGAGGTGCTCGGCATCCCGAGTCAGGAGGTCATGGACCTTCTCAAGCGGGAGCATGGCATCGAGGCAAAGAGTGCCTCGAGCACCATCGAGGAAATCGTCGCGAGGCAGTTCGCCGAGCGTCTGGCGCGTGAACGCGACGTGAATCTGCCGACAGGTCCCCTGTTCTCGCAGAAGGCGGCCTCGTCCGGGAAGGGCCGAAAGAGTGCGAAGAGCGCAAAAACACCTGGGCCGGCGATGCGCCCACGGCTGGGCCCGCCACGGCTGGTCAAGGCGCCGATTGTCGTGCCCCCAGTGGAAACCGAGGAGGTGGGCGAGGCTGTTGTCGAGCCACCCGTAGCCGAGACCCCGGCTCCGGAGCCAACTCCACCGGTCGAGGCGCCGCCCCGCCCACCGTCGAGGGCACCGAGGCTGCGCTCGCGGTCGCTCAAGATCGAAGACCCGACCCCGCCGTTGCAGCCGACGGCCCCTCTGCCCGACCCGGCGCCCGCTCCACCAACGCCGGCGCCCGCTCCACCAACGCCGGCGCCCGCTCCACCAACGCCGGCGCCCGCTCCACCAACGCCGGCGCCCACTCCACCAACGCCGGTGCCGCCCCCCGAGTCAGAAACACCGTCCACTCCGGCGGCAGCCGCCACGTCGACACCGGTGACTTCCACGGGCCGAGTCGTACCACCAACAATGAGGCTGCGCGTCGAAAAAATGGCGCCCTCGCTCAAGCCGCCACAGCCGAAGACCACCGTGGTGCCGACCAGGCCCACGCCGGCGGCACCAACTGGCACCGCCGCGATGCCGCGGCCGTTGCGCCCACGACCCGGGTCACGTCCGATCGCGGCCGCGCCGCGACCGAGTGCGCCGGCCGGCGGCGTCAGGGCTGTCCCCGCGCGCCCCGCGATGCGCCCGAACACGCCTGCCGTCGGATACCGACCGCAGTTCAGACCACCGCCTCGCCCACCAGGCGGTCGCAAGCGGCGGCCACCACGTCCGTCCGCTCCGTACACGCCGGCGCCGCCGCCTCCGATCACTCGGACGATCTCTCTCGCCGAGGGCATGACAGTAAAGGACCTCGCCGACAAGCTCGAACTTCGCGCCAAGGATGTGCTCAAGAAGATGATCGAGCGTCGGATGATGATGAACATCAATACGACCCTCGATACTGAGACCGCCACCATGGTGGCGCGGGAATTCGGCGCCGACGTCGAGATGCGGTCATACGAAGAAGAGGTGGTCGAAGTCGAATCAACGGCCACCCAAGAGGGTGACCTCGTTCCGCGGGCTCCCGTTGTCACGGTCATGGGCCACGTCGACCACGGCAAGACCACGTTGCTCGATGCCATCCGGAAGTCGCGCGTGGCCGAGCGCGAGGCGGGCGGTATCACCCAGCACATCGGCGCCTACTCAGTCGAGACCAAGAACAAACGCATCGTGTTTCTTGACACCCCTGGCCACGAGGCGTTCACCTTGATGCGTGCGCGCGGCGCCCAAGTGACCGACATCGTCATCCTGGTCGTCGCGGCAGACGACGGGGTCATGCCTCAGACGAAGGAAGCCATCGAGCACGCGAAGGCGGGGGGGGTGCCGCTGATCGTCGCCATCAACAAGATCGACAAGGCGAACGCGAACACCGAGCGCGTCAAGACCGAGCTCTCGGACCTCGGGTTGACCGCCGAAGACTGGGGCGGGACAACCGTCACGGTCGAAGTCTCCGCCAAGAAGAAGGAGAACCTCGATCTCTTGCTCGAGATGGTGTTGCTGGTCACGGAGGTGGCAGAACTCAAAGCCAATCCGAAGCGAAGCGCGAGCGGCACGGTGCTCGAGTCGAAGATCGACCGCGGGCGTGGACCCGTCGCCACCGTGCTCATCAAGGACGGCACGTTGCGCCCCGGTGACAACTTCATCGCCGGGTCGATTGTCGGCAAGGTACGAGCACTTATCGACGACCGTGGCAACAAGCAGAAAGAAGCTGGTCCGTCGAGCCCGATCGAGGTGCTGGGTCTGACGGGGTTGCCGCAGCCCGGCGACACGTTCCAGGCGGTGGACGACGCGGCCAAGGCCCGCCAGATCTCCGTGATTCGCAAGAATCAGGAAAAGGCCAAGACACTTGGTGCCCGGGGCGGTCGCTTGACCCTGGAATCGTTGCAACAGCAGCTCTCCGAAGGCGGCACCAAGGAGCTCCCGATCATCGTGAAGGCGGACGTGCAAGGCTCGGCCGAGGTACTCGCCGACGCGCTGAGCAAGCTGGGTGATGACCGGGTGAAGGTGCGGCTCCTCAGCAGTGGCGCCGGAGGCATCAATGAGGGCGATGTCGTGTTCGCGGCAGCCTCCAATGCCGTCATCGTCGGGTTCAATGTCCGACCTGACCGGAACGCGCTGGCCATGGCCGAACGGGAGGCGATCGATATTCGACTCCACCGTGTCATCTACGACGTGACAGAGGAGATCAAGAAGGCGATGGCCGGGTTGCTCGATCCGACCATCAAGGAGGTCCAGGTCGGCACGGCGGAGGTACGCGAAATTTTCAAGGTACCCAAGTTTGGCGCCGCCGCCGGTTGTCTCGTCATGACTGGCAAGATCAATCGAGCGAGCGACACGCAGGCTCGCCTGCTTCGAGACAACGTCGTGGTCCACGAAGGCCGGCTCGGCTCGTTGCGACGATTCAAGGACGACGTGAACGAAGTCAAGAACGGCCTGGAGTGCGGTCTGGCCTTCGAACGCTACGCCGATCTGAAAGTTGGTGATGTCGTCGAAATCTTCACCGTCGAGAAGGTGGCCGCGGTCGTATAGTCCGGGTCCGGAGCATCCGGCCCCCGCGCAGGCCTCTTCGTCTGGAGACACCCCGAAAGACTCCCGATGATCGTCGGGCTCCTGTCCATCGAACTGCATTTAGCTGGTGCACGCTCGTTGAAGGACAAGCGGGCGGTGCTGCGACGCCTGAAGGACCGGGTCGCTCGACTGAACGTCGCCGTGGCCGAGGTGGCCCACCACGACCTGCGTCAGCGCGCCGGCCTGGGAGTGGTCACCATCGGGGTAGACCAGGAAATTTCGGAGCGCACGCTCGGCCGCGTTGTCTCTGAGATCGAACGGATCCAACCTGGAGTGCTGGTCCGCAGCGAGGTCGAATGGTTGTTGTAGTGACCGCTCGTGCCCAGCAGCGCTTGGGGCGAGCCGTCTGAGTAACCATACACATGCCAGGACGTCCGCAGCGCGTCGGCGACCAGATACGGGCGGAGCTGTCGACCCTGCTGCTGCGATCGGTTCGCGACCCGGCGGTGCGACTCGTCACATTGACGCACGTGCAGCTCAGCCGGGACCTACAGTATGCGCGGGTGTACTACACGGCGCCGATTGACGCCTCGAAGGTCGAGACCCAGCGCGGCCTGCGACGCGCCACCACGTTCCTTCGCAGCCACTTGGGACGGCGCATGCGGCTCCGGCACGTGCCAGAGTTGATGTTCGTATACGACGACTCCTTCGAACGAGAGCAGCGCATCGCGCAGGTGTTGGAAGAACTCCACATGAACGCCCCTCAGTCCGAGGACAACGATGACAACGGTGACGACTCCTCCACCGACTGACGCGTCACGCATACGGGACGCATTGGTGGCGGGCACCCGCTTTCTGCTGACCTCCCACGCGCGGCCCGACGGCGACTCGCTCGGCTCGCAACTCTGTCTGGCTGCGGCGCTCAGGCAATTGGGCAAACAGGTTCGGATCGTCAACGCCGACCCACCGCCCGAGTCGTATGCGTTCTTGCCAGACGTGTCGACGATCGAGGTCGCCGAGTCGGTCGAGGAGACGTTTGACGCCGCCGTCGTGCTCGAGTGCAGCAGCCTCGAACGCACCGGCGTCCGCGGACTCGAGCGTCAGACCCTGCTCAACATCGATCATCACGCTGGCAACGCGATGTACGGCGCCATCAACTGGCACGATGTGTCCGCCTGCGCCTGCGCGGAATTGGTCAGCGACCTGGTCGAGGCGCTGGGAGCCACGTTGACCCAGGCGATGGCAACACATCTCTACGTGGCCATCTTGACTGACACCGGGTCGTTCCGACATGCCAACATCACGGATCGGACCTTCCGGATTTGCCAGCGCATCGCCGCGACCGGCGTCGACCCCGCGACGATCGCGGCGGAGGTCTACAACAACGGGAGCATCGGGCACTTGCGCGCCACTGGGATACTGCTGCACCAGATGCGTCTCGAGCATGAGAACCAGATCGCCGTCCTGACCTTGACTGACGCCATGCTGGCCGAAGCGGGGTGCGCGCCCGACGACCTGGAGGGCATCGTCAACTTGCCCCTCGCCGCCAGGGATGTCCAGGCCGTGGTGTTCCTCAAAGAGTCAGACGGCCAACTACGGGTCAGTCTACGGTCGAAGGATGCCATCGATATCCGCCAGGTGGCAGTCAGCTATGGCGGCGGCGGGCACCGAAATGCATCTGGATTCACGGTCGAACACCCGACGACCGACACCCGCGAGCAAGTGATCAAACGGGTTGCGGGCGTCATCACTCTACCGTGACGGAACCTCCCGCGCTCGACGGGTTGTTGGTGGTCGACAAACCGGCCGGGCCCACGTCCCACGACATCGTCACCATCGCGCGCCGGGCGCTCCGCATCCGCAAGATCGGGCATCTTGGCACGCTCGACCCAATGGCCTCGGGTGTGCTGCCTCTCGTGGTCGGACGGGCGACCAGACTGGCAACCCTGTTTACCGGCGCCCGCAAACAATACGAGGCTACCATCAGGCTGGGCCTTGTCACCGACAGCTACGACATCACCGGCAGCGTCGTTGGCGGATCCGATGCCGATGGCGCCACGCTTCCCCGGACCGCCCGCCCCACGGACGACGAGATCCGCAGGACGGCGATCGGATTCACGGGCTCACATCCGCAGCGCCCGCCGCCGGTATCGGCGAAGAAGGTCGGCGGTGTGCGCGCCTACAAACTGGCGCGCCGGAACGCACCAGTCGAACTCGCACCGGTGACGGTCACCATCGACACGCTTTCCATCCTGGCGATAGACGGCATGCGACTACGATGCCGGCTGGTGTGCTCGTCCGGATTCTACGTGCGCTCGCTCGCGCACGATCTGGGCGAACGACTGGGATGCGGTGCCTGCCTCGAAACGCTCCGCCGCGAGCGCCACGGACCGTTCGGTCTCGAGGACGTCGTGACGCTCACGGCACTGGTCGAGCAGGGCGCAACGGCGTCGACGCGGGTGGTACCGATGGACCGATTAGCCCGGGACCTTCCACAGGTGGTCGTGACTGCCGCCGGGGCACGGCGGACCGCCCACGGCCACCCGCTTGGTCAGGGCGACTGCGCACCCGGCACCGAGCCTCCGACGTGGGTATTCAGCGGTCGGCTACGGATTGTGGATGAAGGAGGACAGCTACTCGCCATCGCAGAACCTGGAGCCGACCGACTTTTGCATCCCAAGATTGTTCTAGTGTAGGATTGGTCGGTTCACCCTATCAAAGGGGGGGACGCCGTAATAACGGCGGTTTGGAACACCAGCTGTTCGACCATCTCGCAGCGGTCGTATCTGGACCGTTCGTGGAGGTGGCAGTGGTGTTACAGAAGGATCAGAAAACCGAGCTCATCGGCTCGTACCAGGTTCATGAGACCGATACCGGCTCACCGGAAGTACAGGTCGCGATTCTGAGCGAGCGCATCAGTTATCTGACCGAACATTTCAAGATCCACGCAAAGGATCATCATTCCCGCCGCGGGCTACTTAAGCTCGTCGGGCAGCGGCGACGGTTGCTCGATTATCTGAAATCCAAGGACTCCGGGCGATACGCCGATCTCATTCGCCGGTTGGGTCTCCGGAAGTAGATTGGGTCTCCGTCGGTCGACGGATCGGCAGAGCCCGAATGCTCCGAGACCGGTCCTCGCACTCGCTCGTCCCCTCGCTACTAGAAACGTTTCTGGAGTGACATTATGCATACAGCCGAAGTGAATGTCGGCGGCCAGCCCCTCACCATCGAGACGGGCAAACTTGCCAAGCAGGCCAGCGGGTCAGTCGTGGTGCGGTACGGAGACACGATGGTCCTCGTGACCGCCTGTTACGCCGCCTGGGAGCGGGAGGGCCTCGACTTTCTCCCGTTGACGGTCGACTATCGTGAGAACACGTACGCCTCCGGTCGCATCCCCGGTGGGTTCTTCAAGCGTGAGGGCAAGCCTCCTGAGAAAGAAGTCCTCACGAGCCGAGTCATCGACCGACCGCTTCGACCTTTGTTTCCAGACACGTGGCGTCGCGAAACCCAAGTGGTCGCGTTCGTCATTTCGGCCGACACCGACAACGATTCAGACGTCCTGGCGTTGACGGGGGCGTCCGCCGCACTGGCGCTGTCGGCGATACCGTTCCAGACCACCATCGCCGCGGTGCGTGTCGGGTTGATTGACGGAGAACTCGTCATCAATCCGACCTACACCCAGCGTCGTGAAGGACGGCTCGATCTCGTCATCGCGGGCAGCAAGGACGCTCTCGTGATGGTCGAGGCGGGCGCCCAGATCGTCTCCGAAGAGGACATGATCCGCGCCCTCGACGCCGGCCACGCCGCCATCCGCGACATCATTGTCGAGATTGACAAGCTTGCCGCTACGGCTGGCAAGGCCAAGCTCGAAGTCACCGCGAAGTCTGTGGACGCCGCCACCGCAGCCGACGTGGAGGCAGCGCTGCTCGGCCCACTCGCCGACGCGATGCGGCTCAAGGACAAGCTCGAGAGCTATGCAGCCGTCGACAAGGTGATCGACGACTATCTGGCGACCATTCCCGAGGACGAGACAACGCGCCGCGCCGACAGCAAGAGCGCCTTCAAGGCGCTCAAGGAGAAGGTGCTCCGCAACGAGATCCTCGAGCGAGGGCGCCGATTGGACGGGCGGGCATTCGACGAGATCCGGACCGTTACCGGCGATGTCGGGCTGCTACCGCGGGCTCACGGCTCGGCCGTCTTCACCCGCGGGGAGACCCAGGCTCTCGTTACGGCGACGTTGGGCACGGCCGATGATCAACAGAAGGTCGAGAGGGTTGACGGGTCGGTGTACAAGCGCTTCATGTTGCACTACAACTTCCCTCCGTTTTCGGTGGGAGAGGTGAAGTTCCTCCGCGGCCCAGGACGTCGCGAGATCGGGCACGGCAACCTGGCCGAGCGCAGCCTGCAACCGATCATCCCCGGCGAAGACACGTTCCCGTACACCATGCGGGTCGTTTCCGACATTCTCGAGTCGAACGGTTCGTCATCGATGGCATCGGTGTGTGGCGGAGCATTGGCGCTAATGGACGCGGGGGTGCCCCTCAAGGCTCCGGTCGCGGGAGTCGCCATGGGCCTCATCATGGATGAAGCCACCGGCCGCCACGCCGTGCTCAGCGACATCGCCGGGGCGGAAGACCACTACGGCGACATGGACTTCAAGGTCGCCGGCACGAAGGACGGGATCACCGCCTTGCAGATGGACATCAAGGTGGGCGGAATCACTGGTGAGATCATGCGGGAGGCGTTGAACCAAGCGAAGGCGGGGCGGCTCCACATCCTGGAACGGATGCAGGCCACTCTGAGCGACCCCCGTGAGAACATCTCGTCCTATGCGCCACGGATCGTCACCATTCAGATCCCCGTCGACAAGATCCGCGACGTGATCGGACCTGGCGGGAAAACGATTCGGAGCATCATCGAACGCACCGGCGTCAAGATCGACGTGGAAGACGATGGTCGGGTGAGCGTGGCGTCGAGCGATGGCGAGTCCGCGCAAAAGGCACTCTCGATCATCGAGGAGTTGACAGCGACGCCGGAGATCAACAAGTCCTACTTGGGCACCGTGCAACGCATCACCGACTTCGGCGCCTTTGTCGAGGTGTTGCCCGGCGTGGACGGTTTGCTCCACGTCTCGGAAATTGCGCACTACCGGGTGAAAGAGGTACGTGACGAATTGCAGGAGGGTGGACAGGTCCTGGTCAAAGTGATCAATGTCGACCCGTCCGGCAAGATTCGTCTGAGCCGCAAGGCCCTCTTGGACAAGCCTGCGAATCCTGGCGGCCCGCCGCCCGCGAAGTCCTAGCAGGTTGCCGAAAATCTGTCATGCGGTTTCCAGGCGAGGCGGCTTCGGCAAGCCGCGACGAGGGAGCGGCCAAGTGGGCCGTGGCCGAGAGGACGCTGCGACTACGCCAACTGCACGGAGATCAGCTTCGACACACCGGGCTCTTCCATCGTCACCCCGTAGAGTCGGTCGGCGATCTCCATCGTCTTCCGATTGTGCGTCACGAGAATAAACTGCGTGTCGGACTGCATGGCGCGCAACATCTCGACGAACCGTCCGATATTCGCCTCGTCGAGCGGCGCGTCGATCTCATCGAGGAGGCAGAACGGACTCGGCTTGTACTTGAAGATGGCGAACATCAGCGCCATCGCCGTCAGCGCTTTCTCGCCGCCAGACAACAACTGGATGCTCTGCAGCCGCTTTCCAGGCGGTTGCGCGATGATATCAATCCCGCTCTCGAGCAGGTCCGTCTCGTCGAGCAACACTAGTCCAGCCCGTCCCCCGCCAAACAACGTCGCGAACGTCGTCTGGAAATGCGCGTTGATCGCGGTAAACGCCTCGCGAAATCGCTCGCGCGTCGTCCGGTTCATCCGTGAAATGGCATCGCCAGTCGCCTTGATCGACTCTTCGAGGTCCAGGCGCTGCGTGGTCAGGAAGTCGTACCGTTCGTCAAGATCGTCGAACTCCTCGATCGCCATCATGTTCACCGGACCGAGCCGGTCGATCTTAGCCCGCAAGGCCGATACCATCTGCTCGACCGTCATCGGCGCGACCGCCGACGAATCCAGATCGGAGCCGGCGTCGGTCGTGTCGTCGTGGCTCTCCTCATCGATGCGACCGGTTAACGCCACCTCGTCGTCTTCGTCAGGCTCCTCGCCCTCGTCGGCCCCATCCGGCACGGCCAGCGTCGCCGCGTGTGACAGCAACTCGTTATCGGGGTCGAACCCGCCGTCACGCTGGAGCTCAGCCAAGTGGAGGGTCACCTCGTCGAGCGTGAGCTTTAGCGTATCGCGGCAGTTCTCTTCCAAGTGCGTCAGGTGCCCCTCTGCGCCCGCCCGGCCGAGGTCCAACTCAGACACCTCGTCGCGAACCTCTTCTTGAGCCACTCGTGCGACCCGGACCTCAGCCTCGGCGTTCTCGAAGTCGGTGCGCAGCCGTTGCACGGCGTCGTCCGCCTTAAGCACGTCCCGCCGCAGGGCGGACAATCCCGTCACATCCGCATCAAGCTGTTGGGTCGACGCCGCGACCGCGGCGATGAGCGCATCGCGCCCGGTCCGTGTACGAGCGTGGTCGGACTGGCGGCTGGTGAACCGGGTGGCGAGCTCCTGACTCGCAAGCTCGAGCCGCCGTGCACTCGCCTCGAGTCCAGAAGCTCGTTCGATCAAGCCCGCGTGGGCAGCCTTCGCTTCCGCTGCGTCGCGACTCAGGTGCTCGATTGACTCGCGGGCTTCCATGACCCGACGCTGAGATGCGATGAGCCGTTCGTCGGCGTCGCGCTGCTCTTCTTCGAGACGCACGATCGACGCCTGTGCCTCGGTCCACCGAACCTCCAGTGCGGCCAGTTCCTCATCGACGGACCGGCGCTCTGTGGCGACGAGGTCCCGTTTCTGCCCCAGGCGCGCCTCCTCCTCGTCGAGAGACGCCAGCTGCATCTCGTGGCCCAGCATCGCCTTCTCCTGCTGGTGTTGCTCAAGCCGAAACTCGTTCAGAGCCGTCTCGGCCCGTTGAGCGGCCACGTCCAACTCGCCAATCTCGCCAGTCAGCCGGTGGACCAACGTCTGCTCCGCGGCTGTGCGTTGTTCGAGCTCCGTGATCTCGCGTTTGGTCTCTAAGATGCCAAGACCCTCACCCTTGACGCCACCACTCACGAGGGCCGTGCCGTGAAACACGTCGCCGTCGGGCGTCGCAATCTCCGCGGTGGTCTGAGCGGCCGCGCGCACGGCGTCGTCGTAGGATCCTGCGAGCCACCGGTCCTGCAGCTCTGCCCGAACCGCGATCGCCTGGTCGCCGTCCACTCGCACCACTCCCACCACGGACACCAGCGCCTCGTCCACCGAGTTGGCGGGCGACGCCTCGCCGTTCTGGCCCTCGACGATGAGGAACCCAACGCGACCAGTTCCATGCCGGCGGACGAACGCCAACCCTGCTTCCGCATCCGCACGTGTCGGCACCACCACGTATTGAAGGAGGTCGCCCAGACACGCCTCGACTGCCTTCTCGCGGCCAGGCTCCACTTCGAGGTGATCGGCAACCGCTCCCCAATGACGGATACCCGAATCTGGCGCCGACAGCAGTAAACGCGCGCCGTCAGAATAGCCGGTGCGCGCGACTTGCAGATCACGCAGTGACGTCAGCCTCCCGGTCAGTTCGGCCAACCGGTGTTCCTGGCCCCGCAGCTCCCGAGCCCGTGATTCCCGCTCAATCCGAAGCGACGACAACTCGGCGTCGCGATCGGCGCAGGCGTTCCGCGCCTCCTCCAGGGCAGCGCGGGTCGCCTGCTCGGCCGCCCGACCCCGCTCACGTCCGGCCCCCAGAGCCTGGGTCTCGACATCAAGGTCGGCGGCTTCAGCATCCAGCTTCGACACGGTCTCAACCAACCGTGTTTGAGCCACCGCAGCGTGCTCCACCGCATGCCGCAGCGCCGTCGCCGCGTTAATCGCGGCATAGACTTCCTTACGCGCCGTCTCCACCTCGTTCTCGAGCCCGTCGAGTGCGTGCTGCGCCTTGACCAACGCCCCTTCTCGGCTCTGCATCGTGGCACCAAGCTCATCCCGCTCGGTGCCACACCGCTCAGCGTCAGCGACCTGTGCATTCAACTCGGCGCGCGCGGGCTCCTGTCTCGCCTCGAGGTCCAACACGTCCCGCGCCAGATCCGCCAAGGTGCCGGCCAGGGCCTCGATCTGCTGTGTGTCGAACGTGATCTGCTGCTGTCGACGCTCCACCGCAAGCTCTCGCGCATGGGCGGCGTCCCGCGCGTGCTTTGCCCCGCTCTCTGCCTCCGCCACTTCGATCTGATAGCGCTCGCGGTCCCCCTCGACGAGCGCCAATTGCGCGACGGCGGCCTCTTCACGATCGCGAGCCGCGTCGAGATGCTGTCGCGCCGACGCGATCGCGTCACGCAGCACGTCGTACCGTCTGGCGAACCCGACGGTCTCCCACCGCCGCAGGTCCTCACGCAACCGGCGATAGCGGCGGGCCTTCGCCGCCTGTCGTTTCAGCGCTCGCCGTTGCTTCTCGACCTCGTAAATGACGTCGTCGACTCGGGTCAGGTTCTGCCTGGCGGAGTCAAGCTTCAGCTCGGCCGACCGGCGTCGGCTCTTGTATTTCGTCACCCCGGCCGCTTCCTCGAGCAATTGGCGACGCTCGGTCGGCCGCGCGGCGAGAATTTGACCGATCTTCCCCTGCTCGATGACCGCGTATGCCTTGACGCCGACCCCCGAATCCATCAGCAGGTCCTGGATATCTCGGAGCCGGCACACGCGCCCGTCGATCAGATATTCGCTCTCTCCTGAACGATACAGCCGTCGACCAACTTCGACGTCGCGCGTGATCAGTGGCAGGAGATCGTCCAGGTCGACGTCGTCGGTCGGGGGTACCGTCGAGACGCCGGGGTCGTCATCGCCCAATCCCACGTCTCGGCCAGACGCCAACGCCGGGTCCACGCCCCCCACGGATCCGGGGGCGGCGGTCACGCGGGCCAGAAAGAGCTTCACCTCCGCCGTGCCGGTGGCCTTGCGCGCGTCGCTCCCGGAGAAAATCACGTCCTCCATCCGCTCGCCACGGAGGCTCTTGGCGCTTTGTTCGCCGAGCACCCAAGTGATGGCGTCAATGACGTTACTCTTGCCGCACCCGTTGGGACCAACGATGGCGGTCACGCCATCGTCGAAAATGAGATTGGCCCGCTCTGGGAAGCTCTTGAACCCGGAAATTTCGAGATTCTGCAAACGCATCGGTGTGATGTTTCAGTGGCTTGCGAGGCGCTGAGGATCGGCCGTATAGGAAAACCACCGCACAACCCGGAATGCGGCCTCACCGGCGTGGCGGCCGGAAAAACGTGGGGCAATCGGGACAGACACGCGCCGACGCACGAGGAGCCGGGTTCCTACTGATCCGCCGCGGCGGCCCCCACGCCGCGCGACACGCCGAGGAGGCGCTCAGCCTCCGGGAACAGGGTGATGGCGAACTGCGCCTGCGGGTCGCTCGCGGTCAGGTTGCGTCTAGCCTCTTCCACGCTAAACAACGCGAGATCGATCTCATAGTGCATCATCGCGCGGATGAACGTGTCTTCGGCCGCGAATGCCTCGTCGTCGATCGTCAGGCCGCGAGACTCGAGGTGCTTCCGGAACTCGGCCACCAGCGCGTCATCGACTTCGAATCCCAGGGACACGAGGATCCGCCCCTCCGACGGCTTTTGGATCCGCGTATCGCCCTCGGCGGAGAACCGCTCGGCAAAGGCCGCGAACTCCCGACGAGCCGCAAGCAGTCGACCAAACGCCGCGGGATCGAAGCCTTCGATCGGACCGGCAATGAAATGGTCCGGCTCGACCCCACCGCCCCCGAATACTTCGCGACCGCTGTCTGTAAACCGTCGTTCGCTGATGGCATGCTCGGCCGGTTCCTGGTCGCGGAACGAATAGGTTAAGTATTCGTCGAACACCTCGTCCCACGGACGCTGGATCATCCGTCCGCTGGGGGTGTAGTACCGCGCGGTCGTCAACGCCAGCCCCGCCTCCTGGCTCACAAGGTAGACAGACTGCACCAGTGCTTTACCAAACGTCGTCTCACCCACGACCAGACCGCGGTCGTGGTCCTGGATGGCACCCGACACGATCTCGGACGCGCTCGCACTGTTGCGATTCACCAACACTATCAGCGGCACGTCGATATGGTCGCCGTCGTCCCGCGCGTGATAGTCCTGGTCCGAGTTCTCTATCCGACCACGAGTGTAGACGATCAAGTCACCCTTCGGCAGGAACTCGTTCGAGACGCGAATGGCCTGGTCCAGCGGCCCCCCGGGGTTGCCTCGAAGGTCCAGCAGAATCCGCTCCATCCCGAGGCCGTCCAGCTTCGCAAGCGCCGATCTGAGCTCGCTCGAGCTGGTTTCCGAGAAGTCCTGGAGGCGGACGTAACCGACGGTCTCGTCGATCATGAAGGAACCCTGTACGGTCTGAATTGCAATCTCGTCGCGCTCGACCTCCAAGTCGATGAGGCCTTCGTAGCCGTAACGCTGAATCGAAATCTGGACGGTGCTGCCCTTCGGCCCCCGAAGCTGCTTGACGGCCTCGTCGCTCGTGATCCCCATCGCATCCGTGCCGGCGATGCGCGCGATGACGTCGCCGCGTCGCAACCCCCGGCGGAAGGCCGGCGACCCCTCGAAAATGTTCATGACGGTGATGCCACCGTCGATGACGTTGATGGAGATACCCAACCCGTAGTACCGACCTTCCTGTCGCTCGCGGAGCTGCGCATAAGACCGCGGGTCCATGAAGCTGGAATGCGGATCGAGTGTCTGCAGCATCCCGCCGATGGCACGATACACGAGTTGTTCGGAATCGGCTTCGCCGACGTAGACGTCTTCGACCGCGGCTAGCGCGGTAGTGAACGCTTCGTAGTGCAGGCTGAGGTTGTCCTGCCCCGCAAGCACTCGACCGCCAAAGAGCCCGCCCAGCACGGCCGAGGTGATCACGACCACCACCGCCATCGTCAGAGTCCGGTATCCGCGCATGCCGTTCATACGTTTGATGGTACCAGAAATGTCGGTCTTGTACGGACAAAGATCAGGTCGCGGACGAGGAGCCCGCGTGCCAGTGCACGCGGCGTCACGGAGGTTGCTTGCCCATCCGCCCATTCGCTCCCTTGACCGGAATTACCGCACGTTTCTACGATGGGCAGTACAAATTGCGACAAATCTGTGCCATCGCGACTTGGGCCCGCCGCGCAAGAAAGCAGCCACCGCGCGGGCCGGGTGATCGCCGTTCGCCGTCGAAACCGGCGAACGCTCAGCCAACCGCGAGGGAACCGCGACGATGTCTGGGTCAATCGTGATGTCGGAATTGCTTGTTGTCTTCGTGATCGCGTTGATCGTGTTGGCCCCCAGAATAGTGGTCCCATACCGCCGCAGTTCGGACCATGGACCAGGAGTCTCCTACCAGAACGACCGACGCGCGGACCGGACCGTCCGCGGTGGTTGCAACGCGGCCCACGCTGACCACCAGCGTCGCTTCACATCGACTGTCAAGAGACGCGCCTACGGAACATATAACACCATTATTCGCAGTAGTTTAGTTGCTCATAGGCGCCGTCGATCGCTTGACCGACTGGTCCGCAGGTTTCTATAATAAGCGTGCAGGTCGTGACGAGTCTGGAACGCCCCGGCTCGCAACCGGCTCGCAACCGCCTCGCCACCGTGACGGTGACCGGGTGCGCAGCGCGCGACAAGCAGCGCGCGGACGCCACAACAGGCCATTCAAGGAGCCACGATCATGTTTGGTTCGATCGGGATGTCGGAGTTGCTCATCATCTTCGTGATCGCGTTGATCGTGTTCGGCCCTCGCAAGCTGCCCGAACTTGGCCGGTCGCTGGGGAAGAGCCTGGGCGAGTTCAAGCGCGCGTCGAACGATCTGCGCAACACCCTCGAAGAAGAGATTCATGTGGAGGAGCAGGTTCGCCCCGAGCCGGTCACACCCGAGCCGACACCCGCTCCAGCCCCACCCATTGACGACTCGCAGCAGCACGACGACCCGCATCAGGACCAGGCCGGCAACGTCTAGTGTTGAGGGGACACCCGTGTCCCGTTTTCAGGGGTTCGTTGCATGAGTCGGTGGCGTAACACGCGGCTGACAAGTCGTGACAAGGGAGCAAATTGGATATTTGTGACCGCGGAACAAAGCAGTCAGGCGCGATGCCCTGCTGGCGACTTATGTTGCTAATCATGGTTACAGGGCACTAGGCCGAAACGCTGACCACGCAGGCGGTCCCCCAGGTCGCCGGTACCCGGTGCTGTCGGCCGGGCTCGGTGGGCGGTGGACCGCGAACTTAGCCCCCCGAAACGCCGTACGAGTGCTCGTCTCCAGAAGCGACTGACGCACCAGCTTGACACGCTGAGTAGATATGCCCGCCCTCCCAGTTCCTAGCGATCCGGAACACGAAGAACCAATCGACGAGCCACTCGCGGAAAGTGACAAAGACGGCTCCGGCGGCCGGATGTCCTTCCTCGACCATCTCGACGAGCTACGGAAACGCCTGGTAGTCGCGGTCAGTTCCGTGCTGGTCGGATTCGTGCTGGCGTTCGCGGTCATCCGACCGATGGTCCAGTTTGTCATGGAGCCGCTGGTCGCACTCTTGCCAGATCCAGATACCGGTTTCATCTATACCGAACCGACGGAAGCGTTCTTTTTGTATATCAAGGTCGCCGCGCTGGTCGGCCTGATCCTGGCGATGCCGGTCGTGCTCCTCCAATTCTGGCAGTTCGTGGCTCCCGGGCTGTATGGACATGAGAAGAAGTTCGCGATCCCGTTTGTCACGATGTCGACCTTCTTCTTCGTCGGCGGGTGCCTCTTCGCGCACTATTTCTTGTTCCCGGTCGCGTGGGAATTTCTTGGCGGGTTCTCAACTGATCTGATGACGTTCACGCCACGAATCGCACCGACGTTTTCGCTGTATATCAGACTCGTCCTGGCATGCGGGGTCGTCTTTCAGATGCCGACCCTGGTGTTCTTCACCGCACGTATCGGGTTGGTCAACGCCAGATTCTTGATACGGAACACGAAATACGCGATTTTGATTATTTTTGTCATCGCGGCCGTACTCACTCCGACCGGCGACCCGGCCACGTTGACACTGATGGCGGCCCCGATGGTGGTCCTCTACGGTCTGAGCATCATCATTGCCTGGGCTGTGGCACCACGACGACAGTCAGAAGACACGTAGTGGCCCGACCTGGTCAGACACCTTTCAAGACCGCCCATCTGGGGCAAAATCAGACACTTCAGGCCCGTATCCATTGACTTCGATGGAGACCCGGCCGTATCATTCTGCGGACGCTAAATCCGTTGCGTCGGGTATGTTTTGGAGGGTAGATCCGCAATGAAACGATTCCTTGCCCCAGCCGTCTTGGCTGCCTGCCTTTGTCTTCTCGCCAGCAGTATGGCGTCAGCGCAAGAGTCCGAGACACGACCGGCCAACACGACATGGCTGGGGGACACCGGGTTGTGGTTCGTACCGACTGGCGAAGTGCTACCGAACGGCCAATGGTCTGTCAGCGGCTACCGGGCCAACATCGATCGCGCGCAAGGGCTCACTGACATCAGCCACTTCATCGGCACGTTTGGCGTCGGCGTCGGCGACCGGGCCGAAATTTTTGGGTCGCTACGAGCCGACACACGTATCAGGCGCGCCACGCGGCCGCTTTTCGACCCGAGCGATTCGGTCAACGGCGGCGTGCAGAACGACTTCCCGCTCGTGACTGATTTCTGGAACGACGACCACATCGGGGACCTGATTCTCGGAGTCAAGTACAACCTGCTGTCAGAAGGAAAACGGGCGCCGCTCGCCTTCGCGCTTCGAGGCATGTTCAAGGTGCCAACCGGCGACAAGGACGCTGGGAAGAGCAGCGGCGAGCCGGACGCATCGATCGACCTCATCCTCAGCAAGCACATCGGAGACCGTGTGGAGGTCTCCGTTTTTGGTGGCGCGCTGTACCGCGGCTCGCCGGACGGCATCAACCTGACTAACAGTGTCCGCTGGGGTGCTGGCGTCGGGTTTCCGACCAACAGTCCAATCCGCGTGATCACCGAGTTTCGCGCTGAAGTACCAACCAACGACCAGGTCTTGCTGTCCTCGCCGCTAACGGGGGTCGACGGCACGCTGTCGGCGCTGAGCTCGCAAGTCACCGTTCCTCTCGACCTATCGGTTGGCGTGCAGTGGCAGTCGCCCCGCGGCATGTTCATCGGCACCGGGGTCAGCTACGCCGTCAACCAGGACCGCGGCCTCTTTGGCAGCACCGGCAACATCTTGGGACTCCAAGTCCGGGTTGGGTATCACCCTGGCGTGAGCCGATACGTGGCGCCTCCGGCTCCGGCGGCAAGGCCAGCCGATCCCCCGGTCAACCGTCCGCCTACCGTAGCGGCTATGTGCGACCCCTGTGAACTGGCTCCGGGCGAATCATCCACGGTCACCGCTCGAGCGAGCGACCCGGACGGCGATACGCTGAGCTATCGTTGGGCCACCCCCACCGGCACGCTCAGCCCGAGCAACCAGATGACGAGCACCTGGACCGCGCCTGACGCGGACGGGCCGGTCCCGGTTACGGTCACGGTCGACGACGGTCGCGGTGGGACCGCGTCCGACACGACCACGATTCGTGTGGTGTCGCCCTCGCCGCCTCCGGCACGCGAGTACTCATTCGAGGACGTCCATTTCGACTTCGACCGTTACACGCTGCGCCCGGGAGCCGTGCGGATTCTCGACGAGGCCATCGCGGCAATGAACGAAGACGATTCGTTGAGTCTCACGCTTGAGGGGCATACCTGCAACATCGGCACCTCTGAATACAATCAGGCGCTCGGAGAACGGCGCGCCAACTCGGTGCGCGACTACATGACCAGCCGCGGCATCAGCGCCAACCGGCTGCAACCCGTCACCTTTGGTGAAGAGCGCCCGATGCACGACAACGCCCGCGAGGAAACGCGCCGGCTCAACCGCCGCGCCGCGCTCGTCGTGCGCCTGCAGTAGCTCGTCAGTCGAGGGACGGCGGCCGAGCATTCAGCCGGCCGCCGTCTCCCTGTATCTCTCTCGGCCCGATAAGATCCAAGGCGGAACCTGACGCATCCGATATGCGGAGCATGTGCGCGGGTGACCCGTGCCGTAGTCACCATCGGTGGTCGGGGTCCGCAGACCCGCAGCTCATGGCCTAAGCGTCCCGGGTCCCGTTAGAAAAATTTCGCTACATAAATCGCGGGCGGAGCACCAGGCTGGAGAGGTCGCGGCCGTAGAGGGTGGACGTCGCGGCATTGGCCCAGCGGGGTCACAGCCCACCTGGCCGGACCTTCCCTCCCAGATGAACAAGCGACACCCAAGGTGGACGCGTCCAGACCTCGCCACGCACCGGGGTTTTCTGACGAGGCGTTCCTCTGGCCAGGCGCGAGGAGGGAGCGGCCAGGTGGACTGTGACCGACGAAGCAATGCCACCAGACGGGCGCCTCGTCGGAAAACCTAGTAGGACTTGGCGAAGTAGGCGTCTACCTTGCCGGGTTGGCCGCACTGGATACAGTTACCGGACACCGGGGGCGGATCGAGTGGGATATTCCGGATTGTCGCCTGGGTAGCCGTTTTGACCTGGGCCTCGCACTCCGCCGAGCCGCACCAGGGAGCGACAACGTAGCCGGGACGGCCTTCAAGGCTGCTATCGAACTCGGCGCGGTCAGTCGTCCTCAGCGTGTGTTCGTCGCGGAACGCCGTAGCGCGGTCGAACAGCGCCTGCTGAATGGTCGTCAGCAGTTCATCAACATGCCCGGCCAGGCCCGCCATCGGCGTGGGTGTCTTCTCACGGGTGTCGCGGCGAACGAGCATGACCTGTTCGCTCTTGATGTCGCGGGGCCCAATCTCGAGGCGGAGCGGGACGCCCCGCATCTCCCACTCCGAGTACTTCCAACCAGGCGAGTGCTCTTCGCGGTCATCGAGCATGACGCGGACGCCGACGCGCTCGAGTTCCGCCTTGATCCGCTCAGCATGAGGCAACACGGTCTCACGCCAGTCGCCGCGGGGGATCGGCACGATGATGACCTGATACGGGGCGATACGAGGAGGCAAGATCAGACCGCTGTCGTCGCCGTGGATCATGATGACTCCACCGATCAGTCTGGTACTGACCCCCCACGAGGTCTGCCACCCGTACTGCACCGTCTTGTCGCGCCCCTGGAACGTGATATCGAACACCTTGGCGAAATTCTGGCCAAGGTTGTGCGACGTGCCCGCCTGCAACGCGCGGCCATCGGCCATCAACGCCTCGATGGAGTAGGTCTTCTCGGCGCCAGCGAACCTCTCGCTCTCGGTCTTTTCACCCTCGAGCACCGGCATCGCCAGTTCCGCCTCGGCGAAGTCCTTGTAGACGCCGAGCATCTTGATCGTCTCTTCCTGCGCCTCGGCCTCGGTCTCGTGTACGGTGTGCCCCTCTTGCCAGAGGAATTCCGTAGTCCGCAAGAATAGCCGGGTCACTTTCTCCCACCGGACGACATTCGCCCACTGATTGATCAGGACCGGCAGGTCGCGCCACGATTGGATCCACTTGGAGTACATCGTGCCAATGATCGCCTCGGAGGTCGGGCGAACCACAAGCCGTTCCTCGAGCTGTTCCTCGCCGCCGTGAGTCACCCACGCCACCTGCGGCGCGAAGCCCTCGACGTGGGCGGCCTCCTTCCGGAGCAGGCTCTCCGGAATCAACAGCGGGAAACAGGCGTTGACGTGACCGGTTTCTTTGATGCGCCGGTCAAGCGCCTGCTGCATTAGCTCCCAAATGGCATAGCCATACGGCCGGATGACCATGCAGCCTTTGACCGGCGAGTAGTCGGCCAGCTCGGCGCGGCGGATGACGTCGGTGTACCAGCGTGGGAAGTCTTCCGACCTGGGAGTGATTTCCTTGACGAACGGCGCCGCTTTGTCCGACATCAGTGAGGGTCCTCCGACCGAAAAATTGCTGTTATCCTACCATTCGGTCTCGAGCGACCCGCCGGGCCGCCGTTCCAGCGGTCTGTCGGCGCCGTCAACCGCGCCGCAGACCGACACGACCACGCTCACGCACAGCTTCCTTCGAACGACAGCCCATGCAGCCCACACGGATAGACGTTGAAAGCTCTACTCGCACCTACCCGGTTCTCGTCTCCCCGGGGTTGACCGGTGAGTTGACACGATGGCTCGCCGACACCGGCGTCGGCGAACGCCGCTTCGTCGTTTCCAGCCCCAACGTCTGGAAACACCACGGGGAGACGATCGTGGCGGCGCTCCCGGGGGTCGAGCATCTACTGGTGTCCGACGGAGAGCGCGCGAAGAACCACCAGACGCTCGGTCGTATCTATGACTGGTTGATTGAGAGCGGCGCCGATCGAGCATCCACAGTCATAGCGGTCGGTGGTGGCGTCATAGGCGACACGGTTGGCTTCGCCGCGGCTTCCTACCTACGCGGTGTCGACCTCGTGCAGGTGCCGACCACTCTGTTGGCCCAGGTTGACAGTGCGGTCGGGGGGAAAGTCGGGATCAACCATGCCCGCGGCAAGAACCTGATCGGGGCGTTCCATCCGCCGGTGGCGGTCATGACTGACCCGCGATTGCTCGATACACTGCCCCGGCGAGAGCTGCGGGCCGGGCTTTACGAAGTGGTCAAGTACGGGGTCATCGCCAGCCGGCCACTCTTCGAGCGCCTTGTCACCGACCTGCCGCGCATTTTCGCACGCGAGCCGGAGGTCATGACAGCGATCGTCGCCGATTCGTGCCGCATCAAGGCGGAGGTCGTGGCCGCCGACGAGCGAGAAGGAGACCGACGACGGATCCTGAACTACGGACACACAGCGGGCCACGCGCTGGAGGCGGTGACCGGGTACCGGCGACTGCGCCACGGTGAGGCAGTCGCGTACGGGATGCTTGTCGCGGCGCATCTTGGGGTTGCGCGCGGCCTCATCGATAAGAGCGACCATGCCGCCCTGGTCGAGTTGATCGGACGTATGGGTCCACTCCCACAGGTGACCGACCTGCCAGCGGCCGAGGTGCTCGACGCGATGCGGCGTGACAAGAAGGTCGTCGCCGGACGTCTGCACATGGTGCTGCCGCGTGGCCTGGGCGACACGGTTATTGTGGACGACGTGACCGAGAAAGAATCCCGCCAAGCGCTCAAGTCCATCGGCGTCCGGTAGCTCGCAACATCGGAGGAGTCCACAACAAAAGCGCGCGACAGTGCGCACCTCGCGGGCCCGGAGTGGGGCGCAGCCCCGTCTAAGGTTTCCGGGCGGGGCGCATCCCGGCTGGCGGTGTTGCTTCCGCGGTCACAGACCGCCTGGCTGCTCCCTCCGCGCCTAGCCAGTCAGACGCCTCGTCAGACAACCCCCTCGGATGTGTTTCAGTAAGCTGCTGGAGGGAGTCGCCGCCTCACGGACGGCGATTTACGCAATCACAAGTCGCGTCTGGCATGGCAAGAACCGTGGGGGCCCGGCGGACGCGCGTCCAACGTATCAGTAGAACCCGAGGTACCACGTGAGGAGGGGATAGCCGACATGGGTGGCGATGACGGCGCCGACAGCCAGAAAGGAACCTAGCGGCAGCGCGTATTTCATGTTGCCGCGATCGACCGCGATCATGCCACCGCCGATGATCGACCCGGCAAACGACGCGATCAGGAGGGTGACCAGCATGAGCTGCCAGCCGAGAAACGCCCCGACCATGGCCAGCATCGTCACGTCGCCGAACCCCATGCCCTCTTCGCCACGAATCCGGAAATACGCCTCGCGCACGACCCACAACACTCCGCCGCCGGCAGCGACGCCGATGAGTCCCGCGCGCCATCCAGGCTCGAAGAACACGCTCGCGATCAGGCCGACCGCGATACCCGGGAGCGTAATCACATTGGGCAGAATCCGGTGCTGCAGGTCAACGACGAACAAGACAACCATGGCCGACACGAACAGCAACCGGATAGCCAGGAGCGGCTGCCAGCCGACCTGCCAGAGCTGTAACAGGCAGACCACCGAGGTTGCCGCCTCGACGACTGGGTACATCGACGACACCGCGGCACGACAACTCCGACAGCGACCACCTAGCAGCAACCACCCCAGCACCGGCACGTTGTCGAACCAGCGGAGTGCCTGGCCGCACGACGGGCAGCGAGATGGCGGGCTGACGATCGACTCGCCCCGCGGCAAGCGGTAGATGCACACGTTGAGAAAGCTGCCGATAGCCAGCCCGAGAACGGCCACCACGCCGATCGTCATCGACTCGGTCATTGGGACAACGACGGCAGCGTCTCGCCCGGCAGCGGGAACAGCGACGAATCGGACGACACGTTGATGGTACCGTTCACGCTATCCATCACATAGGGCCAGCCCGTGGGGTCGAGCGGAATCCCCGCCAGCAGGCTGGCCCCGACCAACTCATCCCAAGACGATGGCGGCCGGCCCGCTTGCTCGACAAAGCGCCCCGCCGCCGCGATCAGTTGATCAATGTCGTCCAACGCATCCAGCTGAGTCAGCCGTCGGGTCGCCTCGTTGCGAATCCAATCCGTATCGGCCGACTCGTACATCTCTCGCCACAACATGCGGGACGACCCACGGCTACCACCCGCGGCCAGGGTGTTGGCGGCCAACGAGCGCAGCCACCACGAAGCGCCGGGAACATCCGCCGCCTTGTCGAACCACTCCGCCGCGTGATTGTAGTCTTTGACCCACCAGTAGTAGATGAACCCAATGTCCATGTAGTACTCCCAGCGGTCGGGCATCTGCTCGATGCCCTTTTCGAGCAACGCCACCGCCAGGTCCGGACGCCCCGGTCCGTTCGGGTAGGCCTCGGTCAGAAAGATCGCGCCAAAGCGATACGCCGCATTGAAGTGGGAGTCGAGCGTTGTCGCGATCTCGAGCAGGGGGCCCAGCAGCTCGTAGCTCTTCGCCCCACCGTCGCCGCGTTTCGTGCCTCCATAGTGCTGGAGAGCACGGATCCAGTAGACATCAGCCAGCAGAGCGTCGAACGACAGCGCCATCCGAGCGAGCACGGGACCGGAAGGAATATAGAGGAACTCGGTCTCCCGGTCCGTCGCGGCGTAGAGGCGGTCACGCATGACGGCGGTCGAGACAAACACCGCGACTAGCAGGACCATAGCGGCGGTGAACCACATCGGTCGCTGCCACCACTGAGTGGAGCGCCTCGTCACTTGAAATCCCGCTTCGAGAAGATGAACACCGCGGCCAGCAGAAGCGCCCCGATGTAGGCAGCGGCGTATGTGGAGGTCAACGCAACGTACCCGAGGGACACCGGGTGTGCGTGCACCACCTGTGCCTTCACATCAAAGGGCGCCAGGTTGGGGAGCGCATAGTACAGCACCCGCGCCAAGGAGACCGCGGCGGGAGACTCGACCACACTCTCGAAGTTTCGCAGATCCGCGTTGAAGTGGCCGACGACGTATAGGCTGAACGTGAGCACGGCGGAGAGAATCGGGCTCGAGAACGTGGAGAAGAACAGCGCGATTGCGGTGACGATCATAAGCTGGGCGAAGATCAACAGGATGGCGGCGAGCATCGCCGGGTCGGTGGCCGGAGCCTCCCAGCTCCGTCGGAACTCTTCCGTCTCTACCCAAGACATGTAGCCGAGCACGGCATACAAGGCGACCGTCATCACCCCCACGTTGACGGCCAGCGTCAGCACCAAACCGGCGTATTTGCCAAGAATCAACTCGTGCCGTCTCACCGGCTTCGACAGCAAGCCGTAAATACTGCGCCGCTCAACCTCTTTCGAGACCAGCCCGATTCCGATGAACACCGCGATGAACAATCCGAAGATCTGGGTGGCACCCAGGCCAAGATCCTTGATGATCTTCACGTCCTGACCGGCCGTCAGCTGTCCGATGAGATACGAGGCGGCGATCAACAACACGGCGAACAGCACAAGGTTGTACAGCACCTTGTCGCGCACCGATTCCTTGAAGACCTGCACCGCTATTCGAGAAATGACGGCCATGGTCGACCGACTGCTAGGCCGCGGGTGCCTGGCGCCGAGCCACCAGACGCATGAAGTAGTCCTCGAGCGACTCGTGACGTGGGGTCAACGACACCACCTGAACGTGAAGGCGGCTCAGCTCGGGCAGCACCTGATCCGGCGATCGGTCGACCGGCAACTCGACGAGGTACCGGCCATCCACCGCGGTCGTCACGGCATCGAGCCCCAGACTGGCCAGCGCCCGGCCGTCGGCCCCGGATACGACCAATTCCCAGCCCTGCACCTCAAACGCCAGATCGGCGAGCCGACCAATGGAGACCAATCGGCCCTGCACCATAATCGCGACTCGTGTGCAGAGCGCTTCAACATCAGACAGGATGTGAGAGCTGAAGAAGACGGTTCGTCCCTCGTCCCGCAACGACCGAATGAGCTCGCGGGTGTCGCGCCGACCCACCGGATCGAGACCGGACATCGGTTCGTCGAGAAACACCACCTCCGGGTCATTCACCAGGGCCTGGGCAATACCGACCCGCTGCAGCATGCCTTTGGAATATTTCCGGAGCCGGTGGCGACGCTCCGCCCCGAGACCGACGCGGTCAAGCAACATCGACGCCCGGGTGCGGGCAACGGCCGGCGCCAGGCCGAACAGCCCGCCGAAATAGACCAGGAGTTCTTCAGCGGTCAGGTTGTCATAGAAATAGGGCAACTCGGGCAGGTACCCCAGACGACGCTTGGCCTCGACATCGCCAGCCGGGCGCCCGAGAATTTCGGCCCGGCCGAAGGTCGGATAGATGAGCTGCATCAGTAGCTTCAGGGTGGTGGTCTTGCCGGCACCATTCGGACCGAGATACCCGAGCACCTCGCCGGGCTCCACATCGAGCGAGACGTGGTCAAGCGCCCTGACGGGGCGGGGCCGCCAGAAACCGATAGGAAAGTCTTTGGTCAGTTCCTCGAGACGGATCGCGTAGCGCGCCATGACATCGTCCGAACGGCGCTACTCGGACGGGGGACCCGCGGCCGCGCGCTCGAGCTCCAGCGCGATGGCGGACTCGAAGTATTGTGGTTGTAGTCCGCCTTTGATCATGACCCCGTTGACGACGAACGTCGGCGTGGCTTCGATGGCGATGAGGCCCCCGAGGGCAATGTCCGCCTTGACCTCCTCCAGTGTCGCGTCATACAACGCGTCGAAATCAGACATCCCCGCGATTCGCTCCAACGCGTCTCGCACCGATTCCCGCGACAGCGACGCCTGGTTTTCGTAGAGCCAGCGCGTCATCGGCTCATCACGTCCCTGGCGGCGGGCAAGTCGCACGGCAACCGCGGCCTCGCAGGCACCGGCGTGCATGCCACGAGGCGTCTGCTCATTGCACTCGGGATCCAGGGGATAGTCGAGACTGACATAACGCACGGCCCCAGGATGGCTGGACTCGAACCGAGCAAAAATCGGCTCGTAGGCCAGATAGGTGGCCGCACACGAGGGGCACTCGAAGTCGTTGAACTTCACGACCAGCACCTGCGCTCCTTCGTAGGGCACGGGAAGTTCGACGCGAGGCTGTGCGTCCCAGAAACGTTCGATCTCCGACGTAGTGTCGCTGGTCTCGGGGGCACCCCCGGCGAGCTCGCGGGGGGGCGTCGAGGGCACGGCGGCCGGCCCAGACGACTCAGAGGGGAATACGGCAACCGCCGCTGCGGTCGCGCCGAGAAACAGCAGTGTGACCACGAGCGCCGCTGGGGTTCGGACGAGATGGCCAAGGTCCGCAACCGCCCGCCTGGGAATCGAAAGCCACGGGACCGAACCCACCGCGCCTGACAGCAGAAAAATCCCGCCGACGGCCACGTACACGACGACGCACAGGAGACAGACAGCCCCCAAGACGCTGAAGGAGGCGTAGCCGAGGAACAGCACCGTCGCCAACCCGATGGTCGACAACACGAGCAGATAGCCGCCGATATTCTCGACGCGCGCGGCGGCGCTTCGCCCGGCGGCCACCGTCAGCAGGCCCACCACGCCGAACCAGAATGCGCCAAGCAGCGCCACCGGTGTGCCGCCAACCGATCCGAAACGACTCAGATACACCTGCGCACAACTGACTCGCTCATTGATGTCGCAAAAGCTGGTGTAGCCGGGATCACTCGCAATCTGATAGTGCACGTACGTGGACGTTGCCGCCGACGCGAAGCCAACAAGCGCCAAGGCGAGCATGGCGCGCCGAACGAGCTTACTCATGGAATCAACTCCTCTGTCGGACGATCCGCTTACCGCGTCGCGCTGGGTGAAGCAGAACACTGGCGGTGCTCCAATACCGCATCGCAGCCGGCCGATGACACCGACACTCCGGCGGCAGGACACGTCGGCGCACGCACTACTGTATCGGCGATACGCCGGCCGGGGCGCCGTTCTGCGCAACCGGAACAGCTGCGAAGGACTGGTAGATCGTCCCTCCCTGGTTCGTACCGAAGAATCGGACCCCTCCACCGGCCAGCGGGGACGCACCCACATAGTACGTCGACACACTGGCGCCAGCCGCCACGCCATTGCACGACGGGGCCGACCCGGCCGCCACCGCACCGGGGGTGAGCACCAGGGTGTAGCTGCTCTTGTTCGACGGATCGGTGCTCAGGTCCGTCCCGATGAACCCATCACCGCCGCCAACCGTCGGCGGCGTGCCGAGCGATACGAGCGACGGCGAGTAGAATCCGTAGCCGCAGCTAGCGGCGTATGTCGACTGTGCGCTGTTGATGGCACGGAGTGACCCGATGGCCGAGGCTTCGTTCCCCGCCATCCGGGCTCTGAGCAGACCCGGCACGGCTATCGCCGCGATGATACCGATAATCGCCACGACGATCAGCAATTCAATGAGCGTGAAGCCTCTCTTGTCTCTGGCCGTCATGGGCACTATCCCTCCCTCTACGTTATCGTCAGTTCAGGGAGCGATCTGCAGGGGCGACACACCCGACACCGGCAAGTGGATTCCATACTCCGAGGAAGCAACGCCGTCAGACGGCCGCCTCGCCAGGAAACCTAGAAGCCGACGCGGGTTGAGATGCCCCAGCCGCGATCGCCCTCGTCGCGACCACCGGTGAGCTGACCGTCGACCCAGAGACCGGAGGTCAACTCGAGGCTCAGCCCGAACGCTCCCACCGGCTCGGAATCGTCGTCTTCAGTATTGACGCGGCCACCACCCCGGGCAACGAGGCGTCCAAGACGCTGTTCGACGCCAATGGCGACGGAACGCCTAGGACCAATGACGGTCTCTATCGTGCTGAGGTCAGCATCGACGGCGAGGGTAAGCGACGCCGCCAGGCGCAGCATGAACCCGACCCTCAGCTGTCTCGCCAGCGTGACGACCCGTCCGTCTCCGTCCGTGAACTCCGGCCGACGGAGGTTGCGGCCAACGAGACCCAGCCGGGCGCGTCCCAGGTTGACCATCACGCCAACGTCAAGGTCGAAGCTTGTCGTCGCAGGCCCCTCCAACGCCGAGGCCTGTTCAAAAAGATCGCCGGCCGGCGCGAGCCCGTCACCGAGCCCGACCGCTACCGTGCCACGCACCACCTTCACTACCGTGGCCAGGGTCACACCCGGCAAGAATGACCGCACGAGGGTCAGTCCCGCATGCTGCGTCACCAGCGCCTCAAGGGACGCCGAATCCGCGCCGCCCGATCGGTCGAGCTGAAACGACCGCACCCGGTAGTAACTCAAGCCCAATGACGGACTGGCCATCGACACAAACGTCGTGCCATCACGTGTGCCTTCACGCAGGAGCGGGTCCGGACTCAGACGGGTGTCGGTGCGCTGGACGTCCAGAACCGCACTGAAGAAGAGGTCCGTCAGACCGGCCGGATTCCAGTAGTTCGCGGTCGCATCGTCGGCAACGGCAACGAAAGCCCCACCCATGCCGAGGGCGCGCACTCCGACCGTCTCGAAGGACTGCGCGTTGACTGGCGCTCCCGCCAGCAGCACCACGGCGCCCACTACGCACCGCACGAGCACGCGGAACGTACGCGAACGGCGCGAACGGGAATCAGACACGTCACGCAGCATCGCACGAGTCATCCCATCCGCTTCCGTCCACTTCCCACGTCGGCGCTGAGCCGGCTCCTCATCCGACCAGCACCGCGGCGGCGATCACCGTCGTCCAGACCCCGCTCTTGTCTCCGACTGCGGTCTGGGTGACATTCTGCGTCCGGACGATCTGGTTGGACAGCCGGTACACTTCCTTCTTCTCATCCCAGCTCTCGTCGGGATCGAAGTCGAGGCCGAGCGTGGTCGCCAGCATCTCCGCCGCCAATTCTTCGGCGTAGTCACCCGCGGTCTCTTCGTTCTCGCCAAAACTGTGATGCTCCGACAGGTAGCCGAACAGTTTTCGGTCGCGCGGAATTGCCACGCCGATCGTGGCAGCGATCAGCCGATGCGCCTCGCGGGTCGCCGTTTCGGACATCACGACGAAGGTTACCTGCCCCGGTTTCAACTTCCGGATGCCGGCGGTCTTCGACAGGATCTTGCACCCCGGAGGAAAGATACTGGACACGCGCACCAGATTGCAGGCAGCGATGCCGGCCGAGCGCAGGGCAAGTTCAAAGGAGGTGAGCTTCTCGCGGTGCTTGCCCGCACCCTTCGTAAAGAACAGTGCTTTGGGGACGAGTTCGATCACGTCACGCTCCTGTGACTCTTGTTAACCTCGACGATGCGCGGCGAGGCAGCGAACCGTCCTGGTGGCTTGCTCAGACGTTGACCCAGTGGTCCCGTGTGGAACTCGCGCGAGTGGCGCCGAAGCAGGTCAGTTTGGCCAAACGGGTAAACGCGACCGGGTCTCAGTGTCGTAGAAGCTCCTTGGATGGGCGCCCCACCTGGACCCGCACCTCTGAAACCGGACACTAGGTCAACGCGTTGCACCGTGTCAAGATGACCGGCACCATGAAATCGTGAAACATTCGACCGTCGCGGTTCGTCTATCTAGATGGGGTCGCTGTGTCCAGGCGTCCGTGACCAACGCGGTAGAATAGGGTCTGCGGCCACGGCATCTTGGCGAGGTCGACGCCACCCCCATGACCGATACCACGGAACCAGAGTCTCGCGAGAAATTAGCGCAGGCGGCGCCCATCCGAGACATGGGTTTGATCGGACGGTTGGTCGGCGTGCTTTTCTCACCTCGGCGAACGTTCGAGGTCATCGTGCAGAAGCCGCGGTGGCTGGGCGCGTTGCTAGCCGTCGCGCTGATCGTCGCCGGCGCCAGCAGCTGGCTCGTGAGCACCGAGCTCGGCCAGCAGATGCAGCTGGAGCAACAGGTCAGCGCCATGGAGTCGTTCGGGATTACCATCTCGGAGGAGGTCTATAGCCAACTCAAACGCGGACTCGAGGGCGCAGTGTACTTCACCGCCGGCGGGGTTCTGGTATCGACTCCCATCGTCACCCTCGTCATAGCCGGCGTGGTCTGGACCGTGGGGTATGTCGCGTTCGGCGCCGGTGCAAGTTTCCGTGCCATGTATGCGCTAGCGGCGCACGCCGGGGCCATCAACATCGTGCAGCAACTGTTTGTCGTCCCGCTGAACTACGCGCGAGGCACCATGGGCAATCCGGCCACCGTAGCGGCCTTCTTTCCGATGCTCGAAGAGGGCTCCTTCGCGGACCGGACGCTGGGCCTCATTGACTTATTCGTCGTGTGGCAACTCTTTGTGTTGTCGATCGGAACCGCCGTCCTCTATGGGAGGCGCACCGGACCGATCGCCACCGCTTTCTACCTCCTGTATGCCGTGATCGCGATCGGCGGGGGGTTCGCATTGTCCCGGATGGGAGGTTGAGTCGTTGACCGGTCTTCGCAAGGTGCTCTTGGTGATTGTTGTCCTGGCCATCGGTGGCGCGCTCGTCTACGTCAACCTGACGTTCGGACGGCCCACGGGTCCCGAGGTGGAAGTCGAGGCCGTCGAGCGTCGAGCGCTCAAGGCGCTCGTGTCCGCATCCGGCACCATCGTGCCGCAACTGACCGTCGACATCAGCGCCGACACGATGGGACGAGTGACCCGTCTCGCGTTCAACGAAGGCGACCGTGTCGACCGCGGCCAGTTCCTCATGGAGATCGACCCGGAAACGCTGCGCTCGGCGGTTGACCGGGGCGAAGCGTCGCTGCGTGCGTCGCGGTCCTCTCAACGGCAGTTCGAGGTCGCGATCGAAACGGCGACGGTCACCCTACAATTGGCCCGCGACAATCTCGAGCGGCAGCAAAACCTGTGGGAACTCAGACTGGTCTCGCGAGAAGCCTACGAGCAGGCCCTGACCGACGTCACGCTTCGCGAGACTGAGCTGCGAGCGCGTGAGGTCGACGTGGAAACGCAGACTGAACGGATCCGCCAGGAAGAAGCGAACCTCGACAGCGCCCGCTACGATCTGACGAAGGTCACGATTACCTCGCCCTTCGCGGGAGTGGTCACCCGACGAAACATCGAAGAAGGGGAGACGGTCGTCATCGGCACTATGAACAACGCGGGCACCGTACTCGCCACCATCGCCGATCTCTCGGTAATCGAGGCCGAGGTAGAAGTGGACGAGACAGACATTCCGAGCATCCGGTTGGGGCAGTCGGCAGTGGTGACCATTGACGCGCTGCCGGACGAAGAGTTCGCGGGAATCGTGACCGAGATCGGCAACAGCCCGATCCAGGCCGGCCAAGGGGCCGGCACGCAGGCCACCAACTTCAAGGTCGTGGTCACGCTTAATGACGAAATCCCGAATGTCCGTCCGGGCTTCACCTGCACGGCCGACATCACCACCGCCGTCCGCGACGACGCGATCGCGATTCCGATTCAATCGGCGACCGTCCGCGAAGTCATACTCGACGCCAACGGGCAGATGGTACGGCAGGTGATCCGCGAAGACGAAGAGGAAACCCTCGACGGGAACCCGATTGGGATGCGGTTCAGCATGCGATTTGGGGGAGATGGCGCCGTCGAGGACGAGACCGTTCGTGACGACGACGCAGAAGGGGAAGAACTCGAAGGAGTCTTCGTCGCACGCCAGGGCCAAGCCGTCTTCTTGCCGGTCTTGACCGGAATCGCAGGTGAACGCTACTTCGAGACACTCTACGGGGTCGTTGAGGGCGACCTCGTCATTACCGGCCCGTTCAGCGAGGTCCGAAACCTTAATGATGGCGATGCGATCAGGGTAGTCGGAGGTGCACAAAGCAGAGGCGGCCCAGGGAACAGTTCAGACACCGACTCACAGGGTGGATTCCGACTCCGCATTGGTGGGTGAACTCGAGTTCATCCAGACACTGATGCAGGGGAAACCCAATGCGCCGTACTCTTGATCTCACCGCCATCGCCCTGGGCGCTATCTGGTCAAGTAAGCTCCGGTCCACGCTCACCATTCTCGGCAACATCGTATCGGTCGGATCGATCATTGCGGTCGTCTCGTTGATCCAGGGCGTGAACGCCGAGGTCTCAAACCTCATCGTCTCTGAACTCGGGTCAGATTCGTTCACAATCGAGCGAACGGGTCTCGTGTTGACCGAGGCAGAGGAAGACGCAACGCGCAACAACCCGCGCGTGTCGCTCGACGATGCTGAGGCGGTCCAGCGGAACGGCACCAACCTGAGGGCCGTCATGGCCGAAGCAGGCCAAAGCGGGGAGGTCCGCTACCGAGGCCAATTACTTGAGAGTGTGGGGGTTCGTGGGGTCACGGAGGATTACATCGATTTTCCAGCGTTCACCGCCGAGCGTGGTCGGCTCATGAGTCCCACCGAGGTCGAACGCGACCGGGGTGTCACGGTGCTCGGATACGGAACCGCCGAACGACTCTTCGACACCGTCGACCCCATCGACAAAGTCATCAAAATCCAGGGTGTCAACTTCCGCGTAGTCGGCGTCAGCGAATCGTCACCCTCATTCATGGGGCAGTCTCAAGATGAATTCGTCATTATCCCCATGGGTCGCTTCCGTAAACTCTTCGGCGCGCGACCGTCGATAGAGCTCAGAGCCCGTCCGGAAACGCCCGAACAAATGGACCTCGCGATGGACGACGCGACCGTCGCACTACGAATCGAAAGACGGTTACGTCCTGGAGAAGACAACAACTTCGGGTTCTTCACGGCAGGCACCGCGCTAGACCTGTACGACCAAGCGACCAGCGGGATCTTCGCCGTGCTCGTCGGGATCGTCAGCCTCTCCCTGGTCGTTGGGGGCATTGTCATCATGAATATCATGCTGATGGTGGTCTCTGAACGGACGCGAGAGATTGGACTGCGCAAAGCCCTGGGCGCCAGACGCCGAGACCTGCTATGGCAAATCCTGGCTGAGTCGGTCATCCTCTCAGTCGTCGGTGGCATCCTTGGAACCGCGCTCGGCTCAGGCATCGCCATTGGTCTCAGTTCGGTGACCCCGGTTCCAGCCGCCGTGCACCCCTGGTCGGTTGTGCTCGGTATTTCACTGACCGCCGTAGTCGGGGTGTTTTTCGGCCTCTATCCGGCTTCCAAGGCGGCGGCGCTCGACCCAATTTCGGCCCTGGGTCGGACCTAACCATCATGGAGAACAACCTCCGTAGCGGCCTCTTCGGTGAAATCGTCTCGATGGCGATCAACACCATTCGCGAGCAGAAGGTCCGTTCCGGACTGACCATCCTCGGCATCGTCATTGGGATTATGTCGATTGTGGGAAGCACCTCGCTCATCCGCGGTCTCGACCAGTCTCTCCGCGACAGCATTCGAAGCATGGGGTCAGACACCATCTTCATTACGAAGTTCGCGTTCACAAGCCTGGGCTCAGGACGGGACTTCATCGACCTGTTGCGCCGGCCCAACCTGACCCCTGACGACGCTGCGGCAATCGACGAAGAAGCTGAATCGCTGGCCTGGGTCGACATCGTACTCGGGCAGGGCGGCCCCCCGACCATGGCCAGGGTCTATTATCGGTCGGAACGGACCAGGCAGCTCACCGTGTTCGGTTCGACCCCGTACTACCAGCAGGTATTCAACGCGGAACTCGCGGCAGGCCGCTTCTTCACGCTGAGTGAGACCCAGCGTCGAGCCGCCGTCGTTGTACTGGGGCAGACACCGGCACAGGCACTGTTCCCAAATGTCGATCCAATCGGCAAACGCGTACGCGTTGGCAATAGGCGCTACACGGTCATCGGTGTCGCGGACGAAATGCCCAGCCCAGGTGGATTTAATGCCGGGCAGGATGAGTTCGTTGTGATTCCCCACACGACCTACCAGAAACAGTTCGGTATTCGCGCAGAACGGATGATGGGTGGCGAAATGCGGGCCGTGATGATCGGCGCCGTGCCGCACGAGGACGTCGACCGAGACGTGGCGCTGGCCGAAATCGAGCGGGTCATGCGAATCCGACATCGGCTACGACTCCACGAAGAAAATGACTTCGATGTCATGACCCAGGATGCAATTCTCGGGCTCTGGGATCAGATCAGCGCCGCGACATTCCTCACCCTAATAGTTGTGTCGTCAATCGCTCTACTCGTGGGTGGTATCGGCGTGATGGCCATCATGACGATCTCCGTGACCGAGCGCACCCGAGAAATCGGGACCCGCCGGGCGATCGGGGCGAAGCGCCGAGAGATTCTCTGGCAATTTCTCCTCGAAGCAAGTTTCCTAACGGCCATCGGCGGAGTGCTGGGGAGCCTCCTCGGTAGCGGGATCGGACTCGCCGTGCACTACATCACCGGATTTCCGGTCTCATTGCCTTGGTGGTCATTCGCGCTCGGCATCGGCTTCTCGGCCACCGTCGGGATCGTGTTTGGCCTCTTCCCCGCCGTCAAGGCCTCCAACCTCGATCCGATCGAGGCGCTACGCTACGAATAGCGGAGGTAGCCCCCCCCTTGAGCCCCACCCCCGAGTCGCATACGATGATGGATTCGCACGCTCGGACTGCCTGACACCGCGCGCCCCAGGAGGATAGTCGAACGATGAAGGTCTACGATGCACAGCACATCCGCAACGTGGCGCTGGTCGGGCACAGTGGTTCAGGGAAGACCCAGCTGGCGTCGGCCATCTTGTTCGACACCGATGCGGTGAACCGACTGGGACATGTCGACGATGGCACGACCGTCACCGATTTCGACGAAGAGGAAATTGCTCGCAAGCACACGCTGTCGGCGAGCACCGCGTATGCCGAGTGGAAGACAACCAAGATCAACCTGGTCGACACGCCGGGGATGGCGAATTTCTTTAGCGACGCGTGTGCCGCGATGCGGGTCGCGGACGCCGCCGTGGTGGTCGTCGACGCCGTTCACGGTTCCGAGGTCATCACCGAGAAGGTGTGGACAGCTGCGGCCGAGCTCGACCTTCCGTGTCTCGTGGCGCTGAATCGACTCGACCGGGAACGCGGAAGTCTGGAACGCTCGCTGGAATCGCTGCAGGCCGGATTCGGACGCACGGTGGTGCCGATCCAGCTCCCGATTGGCGCGGAACACGACTTTCGCGGAGTCGTCGACCTGGTCGCCATGAAGGCCGTCACCTTCGACGGTGACGGTCGCACGGCGACCGTCGGCGAGGTGCCAGCGGAACTGGCAGACGAGGCTCGCGCCGCCCGGGAGGCGCTGATTGAGCTGGTAGCCGAGGCCGACGACAGCCTGATGGAGCAATTTTTCGAAGCGGGCACGCTCACGCAAGAAGAGCTCGAGGCTGGCCTGCGGACCGCCACGGCCGGGCGACATGTGTTCCCAGTCGTTTGCACGTCGGCGACGTCGAATCTCGGTATTCAGCCGCTCCTCGACGCCATCCTCAATTATGTGCCGTCTCCCGAGCAGCGCGCGCTCCCCATCGTAGATGGCGACGGCGCGCCGGCCTCCTCGCATGACCAGACCCAGGCCACGTCAACCGCGATGGTCTGGAAGACCATCGCGGACCCCTTCGCGGGACGCATTACCATGTTTCGGGTGGCCAGCGGATCATTGAAGGCTGACTCGGTCATCCACAACGTCAGCACGGACGTCGACGAACGAATCGGGGGTGTCGCCCTGATGCAGGGCAAGACCCAGGAAACCGTCACCGAGATCATGGCGGGGGACCTCGGCACGGTCGCCAAGCTCAAAGACACCCGGACCGGCAACACCCTGGCCGCCAAGGGCACAACTTGGCGATTCGCGCCATTTCAATTCACGGAGCCCGTGCTGTCGTACGCCATCGAGCCTAAGAGTCGCGGCGACGAGGAGAAAATCAGCACCGCATTGCAACGGCTGGGAGAGGAAGACCCCACGATTCGGTACGCGCGCGACCCGCGGACCACTCAGCTCCTGCTGTCCGGTCAGGGACAACTCCATATCGAGGTGACGGTCGCCAAGCTCAAGCGCCGCTTCGGCGTGGAGGTCAATCTCAAGCTGCCCCGGATCCCCTATCGGGAAACCATCCGGGCCGCGACCGAGGCTCACGGTCGCCACAAGAAGCAGACCGGCGGGCACGGACAGTTCGGCGACTGCAAGATCAAGGTCAAGCCACTCGATCGGGGCGAGGATTTTCAGTTCATCGACGAGATCTTCGGCGGGTCGATCCCCCGCGGATTCATCCCAGCGATCGAGAAGGGCATACAGGATGCGCGCACCAGCGGCTTTCTTGCCGGGTACCCGATGGTGGACTTCGCCGTCACACTTTATGACGGATCGTTCCACCCCGTCGACTCCAACGAGATGTCATTCAGGATGGCCGGTCGGCTGGCGTTCCGGGACGCCATGTCGCGAGCCAAACCGACGATTCTCGAGCCGGTGATGAGCGTCGAGGTCTATGCCCCGAGTGATTTCGCCGGCGACCTCATGGGAGACCTTAACAGCCGGCGGGGCCGTATCGGCGGGATGGAGACCCGCGGCACGTCCACCGCGATCAAGGCGCAAGTGCCGATGGCAGAAATGCTGACCTACGAGCAGCAGCTCACCTCAGCCACAGGCGGCCGCGGCTCGTACCACATGGAGTTTTCACACTACGAAGAGGCCCCGTCCAACGTCAGGGACAAGGTCATCGCCGACGCGAAAGCCGAGAGTGGACGTTCGGACGACGGCGAGGCGTAGCGGTCGCCACGGCTAACCGCCCGTGGTGACTGACTGCGCAGATTAGTCGTCGGCGGCATCCGCGTCGGGTGTGTCCTTCTTCTTGTCCTTCTCACCGCCGGTGAGCCGCTTGGCGGCGGACCTCAGACGGCCACCGACCCCACTTGAGACTGCGGCTTCCGGTTGAGTCGGGTTGTCCGCCTGGTCGGCGGCTGCATTGTATTCGCTGCCGACCAGTTCGATCTGCGCGACCTCGGCGCAATCCCCTTGACGCCGACCCAAACGCAACACGCGGGCGTAGCCCCCCGGACGATCGGCGAACCGGGGCGCGATCGAATCGAACAGCTTGCTGACCACCTTCTTGTCGGCCAGCTCCCGCGCAACGAGCCGGCGGGCGTGGAGCGCCCGAGTCGTGTCGGCCCCATCCACCAGGCCTCGCTTGGCCATGGTGATCAAGCGCTCGACGAACGGACGTAATTCCTTGGCCTTGGCCAGAGTGGTGTCGATGCGCTCGTGACGCAACAACATCGTCGACTGATTGCGGAGCAAGGCGAGCCGATGCTCGGTGACTCGCCCCAGTTTGCGGTGCGCTACTCGATGACGCATAACTACGCCTCCGCTTCGACGTCCGCGACCGCCGCTTCGTCGAGTCGCATACCGAGGCCGAGACCCATACTCTGGAGGATTTCCTTGATCTCGTTGAGCGACTTGCGGCCGAAATTCTTGGTGCGCAGCATCTCCGGCTCGCTCTTCTGCACCAACTCACGAATCGTTCGAATGTTCGCGTTCTTCAAGCAGTTGTAGGACCGCACAGAGAGCTCGAGTTCTTCGACGCTCTTGTCCAGATGCTCGTTCGCCTCTGACGGCAGAACGTCAGCATCCTGCTCGAGTGGCACGTCAACCGGATCCTCAAGATTGATAAAAATACTCAAGTGATCACGCACGAGCTTCGCGCCCAAGGAGATCGCGTCGCGCGCGGTCACCGTGCCGTCGGTCCAGACATCAACGGACAACTTGTCGTAGTCGGTCGTCTGGCCCAGACGGGCCGCTTCGACGGAGTAGTTGACCTTGCGGACCGGCGAGTGCACCGAGTCGACCGGAATCCATCCGATGCCCAGATCCTCATCGAAGTTCTTGTCGGCCGCCACGTAGCCGCGCCCTTGCTTCACTCGCATCTCCATGCGCAGCGAACCGCCGTCGGCGACGGTGGCAATGTGCAGACCAGGCTCGAGGATTTCGACGTCCCCGTCCGTCTCAAGGTCCGCCGCCGTGACTTCGCCGGACTTGTCCGCTCGGATATACAGAGTTTTCGTCTGGTCCGTGTGGAGCTTGATCGGGATCTCCTTGAGATTCAGGATGATATCGGTCGCGTCCTCCACAACACCGGAAATTGGTGAGAATTCGTGCAGGACCGTATCGATCTTCACGGCGGTCACTGCAGCCCCCTCGACGGCCGACAGCAACACGCGTCGCAGCGCGTTCCCGATGGTCGTCCCGAAACCGCGCTCGAACGGCTGGGCATGAAATCGGCCGAACCGCTCGGTCAACGTTTCGGCATCGAACTCCAGCCGCTTCGGTCGCTGGAAGCCTTTCCACAACATCGAGTCAATCCTTTCTCTATCCGGTACCAGGCGAATCGACTGCCCGGACGGCACACCTGTCTCGACTATTTCGAATACAGCTCGACGATCAGCTGTTCCTGCACGGGCAGGTTGATCTGTTCACGCGTCGGCAGCGACGCCACTCGACCAGTCAGGGCGGCCGGATCAAACTCCAGCCAGTCCGGGATCCCCCGGCCCTTGACTTCTTCCATGGCATACACAATCGACGCCTTCTGGACACTGCGCTCCCGCACGCTCACCGCGTCTCCCGCCTTCAGCGAATACGACGGAATATCCGCACGTTTGCCGTTCACGCGCACATGCCCGTGGCGAACCAGTTGACGGGCCTGCGGTCTCGAGGTCGCCAACCCAAGGCGATACACGACGTTGTCGAGACGGCACTCGAGCAGCTGGAGCAACGTCTCACCGGTGATGCCGCGCTGGCGGTCGGCGGCAGCGAAATAGCGCCGAAACTGGCTCTCCAGCACGCCATACGTGCGTTTGACCTTTTGTTTCTCTCGAAGCTGCTGGCCGTACCCCATCACCTTGTTCGGGCGACGACGGCGACCTTGCTGACCCGGAGGAACGTTGCGCTTTTCAATCGCGCACTTCTCCGCGTAGCAGCGCTCGCCCTTCAGGAAGAGCTTCATGCCCTCTCGCCGGCAAAGCCGGCACACGGGTCCTGCGTATCGTGCCATGCTGATTCGTTCTCCTCTACACTCGACGTCGCGGCTAGACCCGCCGTCGCTTCGGCGGCCGGCACCCGTTATGCGGAATGGGTGTCACATCGTTGATCGACTTCACGCTGAGACCGACCGATGCCTGCAAGGCGCGAATCGCTGATTCGCGGCCGCCGCCCGGGCCTTTCACCCGCACCTCCACAGTGCGCATGCCGACGGACTTGGCGCCATGACCGGCCCGTACAGCCGCTTGTGTTGCGGCGAACGGTGTACCCTTTCGCGAGCCTCGGAACCCGATGGCTCCGGCGCTGGACCAAGCCACCACATTGCCCTCGGTGTCGGCGATCGTGATGATCGTGTTGTTGAACGACGCTTGGATGTGGACGATACCGTGATGAACAACTCGTTTTTCACGCTTTTTCTTGAACGTCTTCTTCCGCTTCCCCGCAGGTTTCTTCGGCGGCGGAATCGACGCGTCAACCGTTTCCAGCTTTGCCATTCGCGAACAGTCCTTTCCCGACCAACCCGATGCGACCTAGCTGGTCTTTTTCTTCGCCACGGCGCCCTTCCGGGGGCCCTTGCGCGTCCGAGAGTTCGTGTGCGTGCGCTGTCCCCGTACCGGAAGGTTCCGGCGATGCCGCATGCCCCGATAGGAGCCAACTTCCATCAGTCGCTTAATGTTCATGGAGACCTCCTTACGGAGATCTCCCTCAACGCGTCCCTGTTCCTCGATGACTTGGCTGATCTTGCGTACCTCGTCTTCGGACAGGTCTTTGATACGAACGTTCGGGTCGACACCCGCCTCGTCCAGGATCACACCAGCGCGCTGATCACCGATGCCATAGATGTAGGTCAAACCCGTTTCAATGCGCTTGGTTCGTGGAAGATCGACGCCTGCTATTCGAGCCATGGTTCCGCCTTACCCCTGCCGTTGTTTGTGCTTCGGGTTCAGGCAGATGACCCGCACCACGCCCTTGCGCCGCACAACTTTGCACTTGTCACACATCCGCTTAACTGACGTTCGTACCTTCATTCCGTGCTCCCACGCCGGGTGATTCGTCCCCGCGCTCGATTCCGGGCCGTTAACTCCACCGTCACGCGATCGCCGGGGAGGAGCCTCACAAAGTTGCGCCGTGGCGCCGCGTCGACATGCGCGACAATCCGACGATTCGACTCATCCAGGCGCACGGTGAACAGTGCATCCGGCAGTTGGTCGACCACTACGCCCTCGTGGGTCGCCGTCCGCCCCCGGGCTACCCGCTCCATGCTCCGGTCACCCGTGCGGCAATGACGCTGGCTCGCGTGTCATGATATCCGCCACCACGTCGCCCTCCATCGTCTGAGACAGCACCCGCGGACCCACGTCGGTCACCGCCACGGTGTGCTCGAAATGCGCGGCCAGGCTGCCATCACGGGTCACCGCCGTCCACCCGTCTTGCAACACTTTCACCGCCGGTCCCCCCATGGTCACCATCGGCTCGATCGCGAAGACCATCCCGGGGGCCAGGGCCGGCCCGCGACCCGGTTCCCCATAATTCGGGATCTGTGGCTCCTCATGAAGCGTCACCCCAATACCGTGACCGACGAATTCTCGGACAACCGCGAAGCCGTTCGCTTCAACATGCCGCTGGACCGCGTGCCCGATATCCGACACATGCCCCCCGACCCGCATCTGCTCGATGGCAAGCTCAAGCGAGCGGCGTGTCACGCGCAGCAGGTCCATGGTTCGGTCGGCAACGTGCCCCACCGGCACCGTGATCGCCGAGTCCCCATAGAACCTGTCGAGCACGACACCCATGTCGAGCGAGACGATATCCCCCTCAACGAGCGGCGTCGCCGACGGAATCCCGTGCACGACCGCGTCGTTCACTGAGGCGCACAGCGTGGACGGAAACCCGTGGTAACCCTTGAACGCAGGCACCGCGCCGGCGTCCCGGACGTGCCGCTCCGCCACCTCGTCAAGGTCCAGCGTCGAAACACCGGGCGCCACGAGCCGGCCCAGTTCTGCAAGTACCGAGGCGACCAACCCGTTGGCCGCGTGCATCAGTTCCAACTCCTGGGGTGACTTGCGGGTAATCATCCGGCAGTCCCCTCCACACCGCAGTCTTCGGCTGACTGGACCGCCCGCATCTCCTCGACGGCTTGGGACAGCGCGTCCCCGACAGCGGCGGGACTTTGTTGCCCGTCTACCGCGCGAAAGGTCGACCTACTCGAATAGAAATCGACAAGCGGCTTGGTGGCCTCGGCGTACACACGGAGGCGCTCGCGCACGGTCGATTCCGTGTCATCGCTGCGGAGCACCAGTTCACCGCCGCACTTCTCACACCGGTCCCGCGCCTCACCAGCCGCGACGCTGGTCGCGTTGCCGCACTGGCCACACACGCGGCGCCGCGCGAGACGCTCGACCAACGCGTCCTCGGGCATGGCGATGGCAACAACGGTCAGGCACCGCTGTCCGGCCATGATTTCGTCGAGCGCGATCGCCTGCGCCACCGTCCGCGGAAACCCGTCGAGCACAAAGCCCCGCTCGACATCGCCACGGGTCAGGCGCTCACGAACAATAGCAATCATCAGCTGATCGTCTACAAGGCCGCCCGCATCCATCGTCACCTTCGCGAGTCGGCCAAGGTCGGTCTCCGACCGCACCGCCTCGCGCAGGATGTCCCCAGTCGAGATCTTCGGGGTGCCATGGCGCTGGGCGAACTCGACCGCCTGCGTGCCCTTGCCGGCCCCCGGGGGGCCCAGCAGGACCAGGTTGATCGGCCCGCGCGTCACTTCCGTTGTCATCTGCTTGACCGGCTTCAACTAGGGCTCCCGAGTCAGCAAGCCCGTCCGTTCTACCCTCGGCGTCCTCTGATCCGCGTCTTTCGCATGAACCCGTCATAGTGCCGCATGATCAGCTGCGACTCGACCTGCTGCACGGTGTCCATCGACACCCCGACGATGATGAGCAACGACGTGCCGCCGAAATAGAAGGTGATCCCGAGCCCATCCGTGATCCAGCTCGTGAGCGCGCTACTCCGCAGAGCACCGTCCAACGTTTCGCCAACAATCGGCAGTGCGCTCGCGCGGAACCCGACAATCATCAGATCGGGCAACACCGCGATCAGCGCAAGATATATCGCCCCTACCAACGTGATGCGGGTCAGAATCGTGTCGATATACTCGGCCGTGCGTTTCCCAGGCCGAATGCCGGGAACGAACCCGCCGTACTTCCGCATGTTCTCAGCCACATCGTCCGGATTGAAGATGATCGCGGTATAGAAATAGGCAAAAAAGATGATGCCTCCCATGTAGAGGAGGTAGTACAGCGGCATCCCATTGGCCATCCCGTCCGTAATCGACTGCGCAATCCCGCCGGGGGGGAGTGCCGCGGCTATCGTGGCCGGGAACGCCAGCAACGACGACGCGAAGATCACCGGGATCACGCCGCCGGTGTTGACCTTCAACGGGATATGGGTGCTCGTGCCGCCGTACTGGCGCCGGCCGACGACCCGCTTGGCATACTGCACATTGACCCGGCGTTGCCCGCGCTCGACGAAGACCACGGCCCCGACCACGAGAATCATGACGATACCGAGCAACAGCAGACGGAACAGGCCGATCTGGCCGGTGCGCAGCGTGTCGATCGTGTTCAAGACACCGGCCGGGAAGTTGACCACGATCCCGGCGAAGATGATCAGCGACATGCCGTTGCCGATGCCCCGCTCGGTGATCTGCTCGCCCAGCCACATGATGAAGCACGTGCCCGTCGTGAGGGTCATCACCGCCATGAGACGGAATCCCCATCCAGGGTTGAAGACCAACGGCAACCCAGCGCCGCCAAGGTTGGCCTGGCTCTCGAGCCAGAACGCGATGGCCGTCGCCTGCACGACACACAGCAGCAGCGTGCCGTATCGCGTGTATTGGGTGATTTTCCGACGACCCAGCTCACCCTCGTTCTTCAGCCGTTCGAGATACGGCCACACGACCGTCAGCAACTGCATGATGATCGAGGCGCTGATGTAGGGCATGATGCCCAGCGCAAAAATGGTCACCTGCGCCAGGTTTCCGCCCGAGAACATGTTGTACAGCCCGAACATCGTACCCTCAGCCTGCCGGGCCAGCTCAGCCAGCGCGTCGGTGTTCACCCCAGGGGTTGGTATGACGCCGCCGACACGGTAGATCGCCAGAACCGTGAGCGTGAACAACACACGCGTCCGGAGGTCGCTGATGGTAAAAATGTTGCGCAGGCCGTCAAGCATCGATTCGCCCCTTAGACGTCGGAGGCCGCTCCGCCATCGGCGTTGTCATCGTCAGCCGAGTCAGCCGGGTCAGCCGAGTCACCAGGGTCCACGACAGCAACGGACGGCGTGACCGCGCCACGACGAGACAACACCTCGATCCGCCCGCCAGCCGCGGCAATCTTCTCGGCCGCGACCCCGCTGAACTTGTGGGCCTTGACGGTCAGCGCTGCCTGGATCTCCCCGCGTCCGAGGATTTTGACCAACTTATTCGACCGCACCACGCCACGCTCTCGCAACAGTTCTGGTGTGACTTCCGTACCCGCCTCGAATCGTTCGTTCAACGTGTCGAGATTGACGACGGCGTATTCGACACGGAACGGATTGAAGAATCCGCGTTTCGGCAGGCGCCGGTGGAGCGGCATCTGCCCGCCCTCGAACCCACGCTTGCGGTGGTAGCCGGACCTGGATTTCTGGCCCTTGTGTCCGCGTCCCGAGGTGACCCCGGTACCGGATCCATATCCCCGCCCGACCCGCTTCTTGGCGTGTTTGGCGCCCTTCGGTGGTTTGAGATCGCTGAGATTCATCATCAGGCCTCGACCTCGCTCACACACACCAGATGCCGGACCTTCCGGATCATCCCGCGTATGGACGGAACATCCTGGAGCTCAACAGTGTGACCGAGACGGCGGAGACCGAGCCCCTTAACGACCTCCGCCTGACGTCTGTCGAACCCGATCGTGCTGCGCACGAGCGTCACTTTTAGGTGACCGGCGCTCGCTGTGTTCGTCATCTTCCTACCTGCCTCATCGACCCACCCGCGCATAACACCTACACGGTCGGTTGTCTCATCAGACTCTCGAGTTCAACACCACGCAACCGGGCCACGAGCGCCGGATCCTTGAGCTCGACCAGCCCGGCAAACGTTGCATGTACCACGTTGTGCGGATTGTCGGTGCCCAGCGACTTGGTCACGATGTTCTGAATCCCGACCGCCTCCAACACCGCACGTACGGCGCCACCAGCAATGATGCCGGTCCCCTCTGGCGCGGGCTTCAAGAGGACCCGCCCGGCGCCGAATCGGCCGACGATCGTATGCGGAATCGTTGTCCCGCTCAGCGGCACCCGAACCAGCGCCTTCTTTGCCGCCTCGATACCCTTCTTGATCGCCGACGGCACCTCTTTCGCCTTCCCGATGCCGTACCCCACAACCCCGTGGGAGTCTCCGACCACGACCAAGGCGCTGAAACTGAGATTCTTGCCGCCCTTCACCACCTTGGTGACACGGTTGATCGTGATGACCGTGTCCTTCAGGTCAAAATCCCCGGGGTTGATCTTCGTTCGCGTCTGCTTCATGACAGTGTGCCGTCGTCTTTCAGAACTTGAGACCGGCATCGCGTGCCGCGTCCGCCACCTTGCGTACGCGCCCGTGATACAGAAATCCGCCGCGATCGAACACCACGTTGGTGATGCCCTTCTCGAGCGCCCGCTCCGCCACGAGCTGGCCGATGGCCTGCGCCCCGGCCACGTTGCCCCCGCGCGCCCCGGCGGCCAAACCGGCCTTGACCGTCGGCTCGGTACTTGACGCCGACGCGACGGTCGTGCCGGCCATGTCGTCAATCACCTGCGCCGAGATGTGGGACAAACTGCGAAACACGGCCAGCCTCGGTCGCTCGCTCGTCCCCTTGATGATCTTGCGCTTTCGGAGCGCGATCCGTCGGCGTCGATCTTTCTTTGTCTTTACCTTCATGCCCCGTTCAATCCGTCTGCTATTACCTAGGCGCCGGTCTTACCGACTTTCTTCCTCAGCACTTCGCCGGTATAGCGGATCCCTTTTTGTTTATACGGATCCGGTTTCCGAAGACTTCGAATGTTTGCGGCGACTTGGCCCACCACCTGCCGGTCGATCCCGGAGACGACCAGATGGGTCTGATCGGCCACCGCAATCCCAATTCCGTCGGGAATCGGGAAGACCACGGGGTGAGAGTAGCCTAGGGCCAGCGTCAGCTGCTGACCAGCCACCTCAGCCCGGTACCCGATACCCACGATGTCGAGTTCCTTCTTGAAGCCGTCGGTGACGCCCGTCACCGCGTTGGCAACGAGACTACGCGCGAGGCCGTGAAACTTTCGCAGCGCGCGCTCGTCTCGTACAGGCTTCGCCTGCAACTGTCCGTCCGTCATTTCGATGGTCACGCCCGGTGGCAACGCCTGCCGCAGCGTCCCTTTGGGACCCTTGACCTCGACTGCATCGGTCGAGATCTGAACGGTGACCCCGCTCGGGATCGGAATCGGTTGCTTTCCTACTCGCGACATGGCGTGACCCCTACCAGACGTTGCACAAAACTTCGCCGCCAACACCGGCCTTCACGGCCTGGCGTCCCGTCATCACGCCACGCGACGTCGTCAGGATGCTGGTCCCCAACCCCGCGAGAACCAGTGGAACATCGTCGCGACCGAAATAGACCCGGCGTCCGGGCCGACTGACCCGTTGGATGCCGGAAATAACATTCTCGCCACGCGAGCCGTACTTGAGCTGGATACGGATCATCGGGCGGGCCATCTGTCCCTTTTCCACGACGACGTCAACGCTCTTGAACCCGTGTATGTAGCCTTCATGCTGCAGGATGCGCGCGACTTCCGCCTTGAGCCCCGACGCCGGGACATCCACGCGTTTGCGCTGGGTGGCCGTGGCGTTGCGAATTCGCGTCAACATGTCGGCAATGGAATCAGTCATAACTCTTCAGGTCTCGTAGTTGCCGTCCTGGGGCTGTACCACCCACGTCGAACCGGCGGACCGTTTCCTCTCACCAGCTACTCTTCGTCACGCCGGCGATGTCGCCCTCAAGTGCCAACTTGCGGAAACACAAACGGCACAAGCCAAACTTGCGTAGAAAACCCCGCGGCCGGCCGCACAGATGGCACCGGTTTCGCGACCGCACCTTGAACTTCTGCGTCTTTTTCTCTTTGGCGATTTTCGCGGTCGTAGCCATATCAGCCCCAGCCTAGTTCTTTCGGAACGGCATCCCCATCAACTGGAGGAGCCGCCGCCCTTCTTCGTCGGTTCGTGCGGTCGTCACCACCGACACGTTCATACCCCGTGACTTGTCCACCTTCATGTAGTCGATTTCCACAAACATCAACTGGTCACGAAGGCCCAGCGTGTAATTGCCACGTCCGTCGAAGCCCTGCGGCGACACGCCGCGGAAGTCGCGAACACGAGGCAACGCAATCCCAATCAGCCGGTCGAGAAATTCATACATCCGATCCCGGCGCAACGTCACCATCGCGCCGATGGGCTGCCCCTGTCTGACTTTGAACTGCGCAATCGACTTCCGCGCTCTGGTGGTCAGCGGCTTCTGACCCGTGACCTGGCCCAGTTCACCACTGCCGATATCGATCAGCTTCGCGTTCTGTGTCGCGTCGCCGATTCCCATGTTCACCACAATCCGCTGGATCTTCGGCACCGCCATCACGTTGGGGTACCCAAATTCTTTGGTGAGCGCCGGAACGACCGTCTCTTGATACCGCTCTTGCAATCGGTTCATCGATCGACGACTCCGTCGCACTTGCGACAAATCCGCACTTTCCGACCGTCGTCAAGAAGACGACGCCCAATCCGGGTGGGCGCGCTACATTCGGGACACACGAGCTGCACATTGGACGCATGCAGTGGCGCCTCGCTCTCGACGACGCCGCCCTTCACGTTTTGGCCGGGGTTCGGTTTCGTGTGGCGCTTCATGAAGTTCACGCCCTCCACGATGAGCCGGTTCTTGTTCGGCACCAGACGCAGGACACGTCCCCGCTTGCCACGGTCCTTTCCGGTGACGACGACCACGTTGTCGTTCTTCCGGATCGGTGTTTGAATGCTCGACATCGTTACGCTCCAGGAGTCAGAGGAAGACGTTCCGCCCTCTTCGTCTACAACACCTCCGGCGCGAGGGAAATAATCTTCATGAACTTGCGCTCTCGCAGCTCACGCGCCACCGGTCCGAACACGCGGGTACCCACCGGCTCGCCCTCCTCGTTCACCAACACTGCCGCGTTGCGGTCGAAGCGAATGTAGCTGCCGTCCCGTCGCCGATACCCCTTCGTGGTACGGACAATGACTGCTCGAACGACCTGGCCCTTCTTGACCGCGGACCGAGGGGCCGCCTCCTTGACGGCGGCGGACACGACGTCACCGAGGCCCGCGAACCGTCCGGTCGAGCCGCCGATCGGGTTGATGACCGCGATCTTTCGAGCCCCGGAGTTGTCCGCGACCTCAAGGGTCGTCTGCATCTGGATCATGTCAGTCTCGCTCTGCTGGCTGTGCGTGCGGGGGCCATCGGTTAGAACTCCTGGGTCCGCTCGATGACACGGGTCACCGCCCAACGCTTGCGGCGACTCATCGGACGCGTTTCAACCAAAGCCACAACGTCGCCCACCTTGGCGTCGTTGGATGCGTCATGCGCCATGAACTTCGTGGTGCGGCGCTGAATCTTTCCGTAAAACTGATGACGCACCCGGCGCTCCACCGAGACGACCACACTCTGGTCCATCTTGTCGCTCACCACGACGCCCTGCACTTCTGCCTTGGTTCCCATATCTCTTGCCGTCCGGTTTTACGCGTTGGTCTCGGGCGCCGGTATCGACGCGGCGGCCATCTCCTGCTCCCGCAGTAACGTCTTCACTCGGGCCAGATCGCGCCGACTCTCGGTCAGCTTCCGGGCGGCTTCCTGCTGCCCCATCGAATGCTGCAGCCGCAAACGGAAGATTTCTTCAGCCAATTCGTCCTCCCGCCGCTCGAGGTCGGGTAGGCCAAGCTCTCGCAAATCAGCAATCTTGGTCATGCCACTTCGCCCTCGCCGAACCGCGTGGCAAATCTAGTCTGAATCGGCAATTTCGCCGCGGCCAGCTTCATGGCCTGCCGGGCGACGGGCGCCGCGACGCCCTCCATCTCGAACAGGATCCGGCCTTGCTTGACCACCGCCACCCACCCCTCAGGCGAGCCCTTGCCCTTGCCCATACGCGTTTCCTGAGGCTTCTTCGTGATCGGCTTGTCCGGAAACACCCGGATCCAGATCTTCCCGCCGCGCTTGATGAAGCGTGTCATGGCGACTCGAGCGGCTTCGATCTGCCGGTCGGTCAGCCAACAGGGCTCCATCGCCCTCAGCCCGTAGTCACCGAACGACACCGACGAGCCCCGCCAGGCCTTGCCGGTCATGCGACCACGGTGCTGCTTCCGGTGCTTGACCTTCTTTGGCATCAACATGACGAAATACCCTCGTAATCGCTGCGCACGCTATGGTCGGCCGCCCCGACGCGGCGCCCGATATTCCTCGTCTCGCGCCAGCTGCGGCTCATGCCGGTCGCCCTTGTAGAGCCACACCTTCACGCCAAGCTGCCCATACGTGGTGTGCGCCTCGGCGAACCCATAATCGATATCCGCCCGCAGCGTCTGAAGCGGGAGTTGTCCGTGGAGATACCACTCGTTCCGAGCAATTTCCGCCCCGTTCAGCCGGCCGCCAACTCGAATTTTGATGCCCCGCGCCCCGAACCGAAGCGCGGATTCCACCGCTTTCCGCATGGCGCGTCGGAACGCGACCCGCTTCACCAGTTGGAGGGCCACCGACTCGCCAATGAGCTGCGCATCGAGTTCAGGCTTCTGAATCTCCTGGATGTTGATGAACACCTCGCGTTTGGTTCGTTTTTGGATCTCCGTCTTCAGCTTGTCGACCTCGGTGCCCTTGCGTCCGATGATGATGCCTGGGCGCGAAGTGCATATGTCGATCTTTAACTTGTTGGCGGCGCGCTCGATCTCGATCTTCGACACGCCCGCGTGCGCGAAACGCTTCTTTAGCTCGGCGCGCAAGGCGAGATCCTCGTGCAGCAGCTTCGCATAGTCGCGATCGGCGTACCAACGTGACCGCCAGGTCTTGTTAAACCCCAGCCTGAACCCGTACGGGTGAACCTTCTGCCCCATCTAGTCGGACTCCTTAGCGACGGACTCGGCCTGAGCCGCCGTGTCGGCCGTCGACTCCGCCCCTGAAGTGGGAGCGGTCTCTGTCGTCGCCGTGGCCTTCGCGGCGGCGCTGGTGCTCGCCGACGATTTACCTGCCCTACTCCGGATCGTGGTCTTCGCCTCCTCGGTCGCACCGTCGTCACTCTCGTCACCGCTGGTCGCAGATCGAGACGGTACCGGGGCCACGATCTGAGGCCGCTCCGCGACGTGGACTGTCAGGTGCGCGGTGCGTTTCTGGATTCGAAACGCACGGCCCATGGGCGCCGGTCGGATCCGCTTTTGCGAAGGCCCCTGGTCTGCGTAGCAACTCGCAACGAACATCCTATCCGCATCGCCGCTCGCGCCGTCCTTCTGCTGCGCGTTGGCAACCGCGGACCGCAGCACCTTCTCGATATCCTTGGCAATACGCTTTCGCGCGAATCGCAGCGTCGACAGTGCCAGGTCGACATTCTGCCCCCTGATCAGATCCATCACGAGACCGGCCTTCTGGGCCGACGTCCGGACATATCGGGCCGTGGCCCGTCCTTCAATCATCGCCCTCAGACCTTCCTGACCGGTGCAGCCTTGTCACGTTTGCCCGTATGTCCACGGAACAGGCGGGTCGGCGAAAACTCACCAAGCTTGTGGCCCACCATGTTTTCCGTGAGATACACGGGGATGAATTTCTTGCCGTTGTGCACCGCGATGGTGTGTCCGACCATCTCCGGCACGACCGTGGAACGTCTCGACCAAGTCTTGATCACCTTCCGGTCGCCGGCCCGGTTCATGACCTCCACCTTCTCCAGCAACGGTAGGTCCACGAACGGTCCCTTTTTCAGCGATCGACTCATACACGCCTCGTCTTCGTCACCGTCATCCGGTACCCGTCCCTCATTTCCGCCGCTTTCGACGCTGGATGATGAATTTGTCGGACGGTTTGCGACCACGGGTTTTGTATCCCTTACTGGGTTGGCCCCACGGTGACACGGGATGACGCCCGCCGGCGGTGCTGCCTTCGCCGCCCCCCAGCGGGTGGTCGACCGGGTTCATCGCGACTCCGCGCACATTGGGTCGCCGGCCAAGCCACCGGTTACGTCCGGCCTTGCCAAGCGAAATGTTCTCGTGATCGACATTGCCAACTTGGCCGACAGTGGCCAGGCACTCCTTCAAGATGCGACGAACCTCACCGGACGGCATCCGCAGGGATGCGTAGTTACCTTCCTTGGCGATCAACTGCACCGAGGAGCCGGCGCTGCGTGCAATCTGGCCCCCCTTGCCCGGTTTCATCTCCACATTGTGGAGTTGAGTGCCGAGCGGGATGTTTTTCAGCGGCAACGCGTTACCGGGCAGAATGTCGACCCGTTCCCCCGCAACGACCGAATCACCCACTTTCATACCAACCGGTTGCAGAATGTAGCGCTTCTCTCCATCCACGTAGGCCACCAGCGCGATCCGAGCCGACCGGTTGGGGTCATACTCAATCGTCGCGACCTTGCCGGGCACGTCTTGCTTGTCGCGCTTGAAATCGATAATTCGATAGGTGCGCTTGTGCCCGCCACCGCGCTGCCACATCGTCACCCGACCCCGACTGTTCCGGCCGCCGCTCTTGGTCAGCGGCTCGGTCAACGGCTTGTGTGGCTTGGTGGCGGTGATCTCGTCAAAGACCGCCACCGTCTGAAAACGTCGACCCGGTGAGGTGGGCTTGTACTTTCGAATTGCCATAGTCTTGGTTCGGTCGCGGCCGTCAAACGTGCAACACCGCCAACCTGTCAGCCAACCTACGCACCCTCGAGAAATTCAGGCACCTTCTCACCATCCCGGAGGCGCACGTAGGCCTTCTTCCAGTCCGGTCGCTGCCCGAAGAAACGCCCCTGCCGCTTGACCTTGCCGTGATTGATCGCGGTGCGCACACTCGCCACCTTCGAACCCAACAGGTGCTCAACGGCCTGCTTGATCTCCACCTTCGTGGCCCGCATTGCCACCTCAAGCACGATGGTTAATCCGTCCTCGCGCTGAAGCGTCGTTTTCTCGGTGATGACCGGTCGCCGAATAACCTCCGTTGCTTTCATGATGCCAGCACCTGCTCAAGTCGCTCGACCGCAGCGCGGGTCATGACGACCCAACCAGCGTCAACGACATCCCGAGCGCTGAGGCGCCTGGTCGACGAAATCCGAATCCCACTAATGTTGCGCACCGCGAGAGACAGATTCGCGTCCGGCTTCACATCGACCAGCAAGGCCTTCCCCGTCAAATCCAGGCGGTTCAACAGCTCCGCCGCGTGTCGCGTCCGTGGCTCTTCGGCGGTGAGCTGGTCGACCACAAGAACCGCGGCCTCCTTGAACTTCTGGGTCAGCGCTGCCCGCAGTCCGCCACGGATGACTTTCTTTGGAAGCGGATAGGCATAGCTTCGCGGCTGTGGACCGAATACGACACCGCCGGTACGCCAAAGCGGGTTGCGGGCCTCGCCGACGCGGGCGCGCCCGGTTCCTTTCTGACGCCACGGCTTCTTTCCAGTTCCACTGACCTGGCCACGGGTCTTCGTGGCGGCGGTGCCACGACGCTCGGAAGCGAGCTGATGCACAACCGCCTCCCAGATCACGGCTGTGTTCACGCGGCCACCGAACACTTCGTCACTGACCTCAAGGGCCCCAACTTTCTCGTTCCGCGAATCAACGACGTCCACAGTCATGGCGCACATCCATCCGTCGCTTGAGCTACTTCTTCTTGGGTGCCACAGGCGCCGGCGCCGGTTCTCGACCGGCCGCGATTGCCTTGCGCACCATTACATACCCACCCGGCGCTCCGGGCACCGCGCCCTTGACCACCAGCACATGCTCGTCGGCATTCACCTGTATGACGGGCAGGTTGCGCGCTGTTACCCGATCGCCACCCATGCGACCGGGTCCACGCATACCCTTGATGACCCGCGAGGGATACGACGACTGGCCGATAGAACCCGGTGCACGATGAAACATCGAGCCATGGGTGGCTCCACCGCCCGAGAATCCGTGACGCTTCATGACCCCCTGGAATCCCTTGCCGCGACTGACCCCGGTGACGTCCACGCGGTCGCCGTCCGCGAAAAGAGTCGCCGTGACCTGGTCACCTTCGGCCGGCGCGTCACCGGCCTCGGCCAGTGCGAACTCACGACGGATCCTGGTCGGTGGCACCTTGGCCTTCTTGTAGTGGCCGGCTGTCGGTTTGTTCACTTTTGCCGGGCCGGCTTCCACTAGGCCAAGTTGCACCGCCTCGTAGCCGTCTCGCGCCACTGTCTTTCGCTGCACAACGACACAAGGACCAGCCTTGATGACGGTGGCCGGCATGACGACACCGTCGTCACCGAACACTTGTGTCATCCCGATCTTTCGCCCGAGAATACCGGTCACCATGGTCGTTCGTCCGTTCCGTTCGTCTCACCCGTCGAGTACGGCGGCATCGCTACTTGCCGTCCTTGCCGAATGCCTTAATTTCGACGTCGACGCCGGCCGGCAGGTCGAGCTTCATCAGCGCGTCGACCGTCTGCGGCGTCGGTTCAAAGATATCTATCAGTCGCTTGTGGGTACGTATCTCGAACTGTTCTCTTGATTTTTTGTCGACGTGCGGCGAGCGCAGCACGGTCCACTTGTTCAAATCCGTCGGGAGCGGAATCGGGCCCGCCAGCCGCGCGCCGGTGCGTCGCGCCGTGTCGACGATTTCCGACGTCGACTGATCGAGCACCCGGTGGTCGTAGGCCTTGAGACGAATCCGGATCTTGTCGCTGAACATTGACATGGCTTTACCGCGCTTCTTTCTTACCTCGGCGCCTCGCTCCGAACCCCCGCGAGCGCTACGTGGGGACCCCAAGTGCCCCACTCCGCGTCCGCAAGCCGCGCATTTGCGCGGCTTGGCCGCCTGCCAGACGGCCTGTTGCCGTCAAGAAATCGTTGCGTCCGCCCCCGCGGGCCTTCGGCTATTCGACGATATCGGAGATGGCTCCGGAGCCGACCGTCCGCCCGCCTTCGCGGATCGCGAAGCGCAACCCCTTTTCGAGCGCCACCGGCGTGATCAACTCGATCTCCAT
>Ga0315338_1000754_pt1 | contig 58367 bp, 52 predicted proteins | sample ASW8metaG_FD_204518 | JGI IMG/M metagenome (GOLD analysis project Ga0315338, IMG submission 204518) | Ammonia-oxidizing marine archaeal communities from Monterey Bay, California, United States - ASW #8 | ecosystem: Environmental > Aquatic > Marine > Coastal | place: USA: California | collected... | reverse complement strand
GCTGCCAGGTGACACGCCGAAGCGACGGCGTCCGCGTCACGGGCCCGACCGACGGACTGAAGAGCCTCGGCAAGATCGACATGAACGATTTCCCCGACGCGGTCCTCGCCTACGCGGTCGTCGCCCTATTCGCCGACCACCCGACCACGATCACGAACGTCGCCAACCTCCGCATCAAGGAAACGGATCGCCTCGCCGCCCTCGAAACCGAGCTCCGAAAACTCGGCGCCCGAGCGACCGCCGGCCCGGACTCGCTGCACATCGAACCCGGGCCGATGCGCGGCGCGGAGATCGAAACCTATGACGATCACCGCATGGCGATGGCGCTCTCGCTGGCAGGCCTGCGCATTCCGGGGGTCGTGATTCTCGACCCCGGGTGCGTCTCCAAGACATGGCCTGGGTACTTCGACGCATTTGCTGATCTTTGAGGTTGGTGGGCGTAGCTAACCCGGCGATGCCGGCACGGCGCGGTATTTGGCGAATGGCTCGGCCATCCGCGCGCCACGGCGTCTGCGTCTCGGCGTGGGGCGCTCGCGTGGGTCCCGAACCGCGACAACGATGGCCGGCCTCCGCTTGAGTTCGCCAAATACCACACCGCACCGGCCTCTTGCGGGGGTGCCAGAGCGGCAAGCTCGAGGGTTGGTATGCGCCGAGGGCGCCGCTTTCGCACGGTGACGCACCCACGCACGACTGGCGTGCCCGTACGGACGACGTGGCGCGCACGGGCGTCGAGCCCAACCCATCTTCGGGCACGGCGCCCGCCGCCCGCACATCGACCGAACACGCCAAACAATCGTCGCGGCTAGGGCGCGGCCGCCGCGCCCTGGCCGCCGGCTGGCCCCGCCAGCCGGCGCTTGGACACACTCCCGCAGATCCTTCCGCCCGCGCCAAAGGCGCCCAGCAACCACGCCAGAGGGAGCGGCGCGGTGCGGGGTGGTGTTTGGCGAAATCAAGCGCAGGCCGGAAGTCGATGTCACTCCCCGTGACCCACGCGAGCGGCCCTCGTCGAGACGCAGAAGCCGCCGCGCGCGGATGGCCGAGCCATTCGCCAAACACCGCACCGTGCCGCGTCGCCCTCGGCTACGAAGCTCCCCGCGTCCGCGAGTACAAACCCAGCGGGGACCCATCGAATTTTTCGCACCGGGCGAGTTGACACGCGGCACGGCGTGTCGACGAATACTGTCATGGTTGAAGCGGCCCCAGGAGGCCGTTTCGGGAGGAGTGAAACGACATGGCAAGTTACACAGTTCAGCGTCCTTCGAGCAGGGCTTCGTGGCCCAGCCTCTTCGACGAATTTCGACGCGAGTTCGATCCGGCTTTCCGGTCGGCAGGCGTCTCCCAGGGTACGCGCGGCGTCTACCCGCCCGTCAACCTCTTCGAGTCCGAAGAGGGATATGTCCTCACGGCCGAGCTGCCGGGTGTGGCGCCCGAGGACGTCGACGTCTCGATCGAGGGATCGACGGTGACACTCAGTGGCGAACGCAAGATCGAGTACGTGGCCAGCGACGGAACGGCGGTCCATCGACGCGAGCGGCAGTCGGGGACGTTCCGACGGGGCTTCGAGCTTCCGACGGAGATCGACATCGAGTCGGCGAAGGCCACTCACAAGAACGGTGTCCTGCGCCTCCTGCTGCCCAAGAGCCCGGCGTCGAAGCCGCGACAGATCGCCATCGAAACGGCCTGATCGGGGACGGGCCTGGGCGCAAGGCCAGGCCCGACCGAACGACCACGCATAAACGACGAAGAAGAGACGAAACGGAGAATCGAATCATGTCCTTTTTCAGCCACGACAACGACCACAAAGAGATCGAGGCCCGCGAGAAGGCCGAGATCCAGACGGAGAGCACGCGGCCCGGCCGAGTCTTCCGACCCGATGTCGACATCCTCGAACGAAGCGATGCCTTCGTGATCCATGCGGACATGCCCGGCGCGGACGAGAGCACGGTCGACATCCATCTGGACAAGGGCGTCCTGAGCCTCGACGCGCGCCCTGCGCCCGCCGAAGACGAAGGGCATCGCGCCGTCCACGCCGAGTACCGCGCCGGCAGCTACCACCGAGAGTTCCGAATCTCCGAGGACATCGACCCCGAGGCCGTGTCCGCGAAGATGAAGGATGGCGTCCTCGAGCTGCTGCTTCCCAAGAGTGCAAAGAAGCAGCCGAGGCGAATCCAGGTCGCGGCGGCCTGACGAAGTTCCCCTCTTCGTGCCGTTCGGCCCCGTCCTGGTGGCCCGCGACCGACTGAGCCCGGTGTCGCACACTTCATCCTGACGTGCGGCACCGGGCTCTTTCGTTCTGGGGCCCGCCTTCCGGGACTCGCCGCTGGTCTCGTCGTCGCGATCGGTCTGCCCGACCCGAACGGCTCTCCCGAACGCCGCGCGAGCGCCTATACTGCCGGCTCGGCAGACGCCCCCCCGACCCCGCGTCCAACCGAGGATCCACCCTTCTATGTCCGGCCAGAACGATTCCGCGAACGTTTCCAAGAAAAAGTCGAGTACGCCCGTATTCGAAGCCCATTCCCAGGGCCAGTCCATCTGGCTCGACAACATCAGCCGCGATCTGCTGCTCTCCGGCGAGCTTCGCCGCTGGGTCGAGCACGAAGGCATCCGTGGCGTCACGTCCAATCCCGCGATCTTCGAGAAGGCGATCGCCAAGTCGAGCGACTACGACCCGGCCGCCCGCGCGCTGATCGCGCAGGGCGCGAGCGATGCCCTCGACGTGTTCGAGCGCCTCGCTGTGGCCGACATCCAGCTCGGCTGTGACGTGCTCCGGCCCGTCTGGGAAGAGAGCGGCGGCCGCGACGGCTTCGTCTCCCTCGAAGTCTCACCCCATCTCGCGAACGATACGGAAGCCACGATCATCGAAGCGCGCCGCCTACACGCGGACGTGAGTCGCGACAACCTGATGATCAAGGTGCCCGCGACGCCGGAGGGCGTCCCCGCGATCCAGACGCTGATCGCGGACGGCATCAACGTGAACGTGACGCTGCTCTTCGCGATCGACGCCTATCAGGCGGTCCATCAGGCCTATATCTCCGGACTCGAGGCGCGCCTGGCCAAGGGTCTTCCGGTCTCGGGCATCGCCAGCGTCGCCAGCTTCTTCATCTCGCGCATCGACGCGAGCGTCGGCCAGCAGATCGAAGCCGCCCTCGAGAACGAGAAGCGAGACGACGTCCGCGCACGCCTCCAGGCCCTCGACGCCAAGGTCGCGATCGCGAACGCCAAGCTCGCCTACGCGGATTTCCGCGAGACGCTCACGGGCGATCGCTGGCAGAAGTTGGCCGACGCCGGTGCCGATCCCCAGCGCGTCCTCTGGGCGAGCACGGGCACCAAGGATCCGGCGCTCCCCAAGACGCTCTACGTCGACGAGCTGATCGGTGATCACACGGTCAACACCCTCCCCGATGCGACCCTCGCGGCGTTCCGCTCGGAAGGAAATGTGCGCGACGCGCTCGGCAGCGACCCGGCGCCGCTGAAGGCCGAGGCGCAGTCGGTTCTATCCGAACTCGAGGTGCTCGGCATCTCCTTGAAGGAGATCACGGACGCGCTCCTCACGAAGGGCTGCGCGCTCTTCAGCGACGCCTTCGACGGGCTCCTCCTTTCGGTCGAGACCAAGCGCCAACAACTGGTCGGGGCCGGACTCTCGCAGACACGTTATGCGCTCGGCGACGCGACGGGCGACGTCGAAGCCGCGCAGGAGAGCTGGCAACAGGAGGGCAAGACGCGCGCCCTCTGGAATCGCAGGGCCGCAATCTTCTCGGACGCGGACGAAGCGAACTGGATGGGCTGGCTCGACCTGCCCAAGGCGACGCCCGAAGTGGCGATCGGGAACGCAGCGCTCCGTGAAGCCGTCCGCAGCCACGACGCCGACACGGTCGTCGTGATCGGCATGGGCGGCTCGAGCCTCTGGCCCGACGTGCTCGGCCGCACTCTCGCGAACGAAGCGGAGACCGCTGCGAAAGCCGATGGTCGCCGCGCGCGTAAGCTGGTCGTCCTCGACACGACGGTGCCCGACGCGGTCGAATCGATCGTCGGCGGCCTCGATCTCTCGCGATGTCTCTTCTTCGTCTCTTCGAAGTCGGGCTCGACGATCGAGCCGAACGCAGCCTTCGAACTGATCCACGCGCGCCTCGTCGATGCGATCGGGGCGGAAGCCGCCGGTCGCCGCTTCGTCGCGATCACCGATCCCGACAGCGCGCTCGAAAAGGTCGCCTCGGAACGCGGCTTCCTCGGCACGGCGCTCGGACGCCCGGATGTCGGCGGTCGCTACTCGGCGCTCTCGCCCTTCGGACTCCTGCCCGCGGAAGCGATGGGCCTCGACGCCGAGGCGCTCCAGGCGCGAGCCCGAACGATGTCGGCGGCGTGTGCGCCCTTCGTCTCGCCCGAGCTGAACCCGGGCATCCGCCTCGGCACGGCCCTCGCCACGCTCGCGCGACAGGGGCACGACAAGCTGACCTTCAGCATCTCGCCCGAAATCGCTTCGTTCACGGACTGGATCGAACAGCTCGTCGCCGAATCGACCGGCAAGGGCGGCCTCGGTGTCGTGCCCGTCGCCGGCGAATCAATCGGCGAGCCGGCTCGTTATGCGAGCGACCGCGTCTTCGTCGACATCGCCCTCGCCTCCGACACGACGACCGCCGCTCGCGCGAAGAAGCTCGACGCCCTCGAAGCGGCCGGACATCCGGTCATCCGCATCGAGATCGCCGAAGCACTCGACCTCGTCCAGGAAGTCTTCCGCTGGGAGATCGCGACGGCAGCGATCGGGGCGATCTTCGAAGTGAATCCCTTCGACCAGCCCGATGTCGAAGCGGCCAAGACCGCGGCGCGCGAGCTGATGGCACAGAAGAGCGGTGACGCCGGTCCGAAGCCGGCTCTCGAAGCCGACGGGGCGCGCTTCTTCTCGGGCCCGGCACTCGCGGATGCGACCGGTGCGGAACCACAGGCCCTGCTGGCGACGCTGGTCGGGGTTCTCCGCCCGAACGACACCTTCGCGATCAACGCCTTCCTCGAGGACACGCCGGCGATCCGCGCTTCGCTCGAGTCGATCCGCGAGTCCGTCGGCAAGGCACGTCGCGTCGCGACGACCCTCGATTTCGGCCCGCGCTACCTGCATTCGACCGGACAGCTCCAGAAGGGTGGCTCGAATCGCCTGGCCGGCCTGCATCTCTGGCAGAGCGCCGCCACGCGACCGGGCGACGCTCTCGAGATCCCCGGTCTCGGCGGCTCGTTCGACGCCCTCGCCGAAGCGCAGGCGCTGGGCGACTTCGCCGTCCTCAGCAAACGCGGGCGCCGCGTCGTCGGCATCGACCTCGGCGCCGACCCCGCCGCCACGCTCTCGCGCCTCGCAGGCTGGATCGAGGGAGCGCTCGACTGAGATGGGCGCCAGCGCCGATGCATCGACACCGACCGGCGCTGCCGAAGCCGCCCTCGAGTTCGTCCGTGACGGCATGACCCTCGGCCTGGGAACCGGGCGTGCGGCGGCCGCCTTCGTGAACGCGCTCGGCGCGCGCGTGGCCGACGGGCTGCATGTGACGGGCGTCCCGACGAGCGAGGCGACGGCGGAACTCGCAACCGAGCTAGGCATCCCGCTGGCGCGACTCGAGGACGTCGAACTCCTCGACATCACCTTCGACGGCGCCGACGAGGTCGACGGAAATCTCGATCTCATCAAGGGCTACGGCGCCGCGATGGTGCGCGAGAAGATCGTCGCCGCGAGTTCCAGCCAACTCGTCATCCTGGTCGGCCCCGAAAAGCTCGTTCCCGAACTCGGGCATCGCGGTCGGCTCCCGATCGAGGTCGTGCCCTTCGGCGAAGCGGTCGTGCGACGAGCGCTCACGAAGCTCGGCCTCGACACCGACCGCCGCGTCGACGCCCGCGACGAAACCGTCGTCACCGACAACGGCAACTGGATCCTCGACGCCAAGCTCCAGACGCCGCTCCAGCCCCTCGATGCGGCGGGCCTCGAAGCCGCGATCACGACGATTCCCGGGGTGCTCGGGACGGGCTTCTTCCTCGGCATGGCCGACGCCGTCCTCATCGGCTCGGGCGAGGACGTCGAGATCCGCCGCCGCGCCTGAGCCGGCCAGCTGTCCCTGGCGCGACCTCACGAATCTGCGCCCTACGCGATGTCACAGAATGGACCTAGCAGCAGAGCGGTTCGAGGGCCTCCCGCTGCGAGAGACCGCACCCCAGACGCATTCCGCGCCCCTTCGGGTGTGATTCGCCCCATTCCTTCGAAATTCGATAGAATCGACACCGGAGATTCCGCGAATGCCCAAGCGCCCCTTTTTCGTCATGCCCGGAGGCAACTGCGTCCCCCTCGAAGGGGAATGGCGGATCGCCCAGCTCGACGACGGGAACTGGTACGTGCTGGGCCACAATGCGGTCGTGCCCTGCGGCTCCGAGCGCGCCGCCGCGAGCATGCTCGCCGAACTCGAGAGTCGGACGGACGCCGATCAGCTTGCCGCCGAGGCGATCACGGGCCTCGACCGGATTCCCGACCGCTGGGAAACGAGCACCCTCAGCGAAGCGGATCTCGAATAGCGCCGACTACTCCGCGCACTACATCCGCGCACTACTCCGCGCGTGAATCCAAGCGATAGATGAAGCGGTCCTGGTCGAAGCCTTCGAGCTCGCCCGGTTTCCCGACCAGCACGGCGGTCACCGGATAGACCTCGTCGCCGAAACGCACGCGAAGTTCCGGGTCGGCCTTCAGGTATTCGAACCAGGTCCGGCCCTCGGCGGGATCGAGATAGAGCATCCCGTCGCGAACGATGTAGTTCAGCTCGACGGAGTACGGCTCGGGTGAGCGGAACTCGACATCGATGAAAGTGTCCTCCGCGAAGGACCAGTCGTCGACCGGTTCGGTCACGACCTCTCCCGAGAGGGCACCGCCCGGGAACACCAGGAACGGGCCTCCGCAGCCGGCGACCGAGATCAGCATGACCAGGATCGCGGCGGCTTGCTTCAGCAGGCTCGTCGTTCGGGTCGTCGAATCGATGGATCGCTTCATTTCTTCCCTTTCGCGGTCGGCGCGTTCACGCCTCGGGTTCTCGATCGGGCGCCCACTCTCGTCCCGGCAGGCCGGGCGCGCGGCTCAGCGACGACAACGCACGCTGGCCGACCGTCGAGCGCTGCATTATACACTCGCGAGACGGATTTGTTCGGTCGAACAAAACTCGTTCGATCGCCCCGCGCGCAGAGGAGAGAAGACATGATCGTCCTGATTACGGGCGCCTCGGGTGGTTTCGGGCGCGTCCTCGGACAGACGCTCGCGAGCGCGGGCATGACCGTCTACGGAACGAGTCGAAACCCCGACCCGGCCGACGACTCGGTTCCGTTCACGATGCTGCGCCTCGAAGCGACAGACTCCGAATCCGTCGCAGCCTGCTTGAAAGACGTCGTGGCCCGCGAAGGCCGAATCGACGTCGTCGTGAACTGCGTCAACCAGATGATCATCGGCTCGGTCGAGGAGGAGACGGTCGAGGAAGTCCGCGCGCTCTACGACACGAATGTGTTTGGCGTGCTGCGCATCTGCCAACAGGTCGTGCCCATCATGCGCGCACAGGGTGGCGGACTGATCGTCAACATGAGTTCTCTCGGCGGCATCCTCGCCGTTCCTTTGATGAGTGCGTACACGTCGGCGAAGTTCGCGCTCGAGGCGATGAGCGAGGCGCTCTATCACGAGGTGAAGCCCGACGGCATCGACGTCGTCATCATGCAACCGGTCGCGATGAAGATGGATCGCCCTGCCCTCGGTTCGCATCTGCATCTCGCAGCCGGCGTCACGCCCGAGTCGAAGAGCCACAGGATGGTTGCGCGCATGGAGAAGGACACGCTGGCGAGCGGCCTCACGCCCGAGGCGGTCGCGGCGAAGCTCCGCGCCGTGATCCAGAGCGAGAAACGACCGCTCCGGGTGCCGATGGACCGCGCCCGAGCCCTCACGCTCGTAAAACGTCTGGCGCCTCAGGCCCTGATCGACAGGCTGATCGGCGGCCTGCTCTAGGGCGCCGAAGGTCTCCTCGATCCGCCGCATTCGGCCGTGGCCGAACTCCCACGAAGCACCGGCCTGCCCTGCGGCTCACGTCGCCTCCGTTTCTCTTATCCGTTTGCTCTTCCACCAAGACTCAATTTGCTGTTATGACCCATCCGGCGCGGGCCGATGCGTGTGTCGAGGGGTGACACCGTGCTTCAACTGGCCCAGCCGGCCCAGCTCGTGACCTGCGCGCTCGCGACCCATATCGCGATCCGCACGGTTTCCATCTGCCCGCGCATGCGCACGGCTGCGGACCTCGCGATCGGGGCCAATGTCCTCTCCATCGGGCTCGCCCTGGCCTTCTTTCCGCCGGCCACATATGCCGAACGGATCGCGGCGGGATCGAACCTCGTCAATCTTCAGGAGACGAACTAATGGCTGATTCACTCTTCGAGAAGATCGCAGAGGCCCTCGAAGCCTCGACGTCACTGAGTCGTCTCGAAGCGCGCGGCACGCTACGCCTCGCGTGCAAGGAAGCCGGCGTCGACACCAAGAACGCTTCGGCCCACCACTTCGAGGTCGTCCTCCAGAAGCTGATGCCTAACGAACTCGAAGCCCGAGGCATTCCGGATGCGGCAGGCGTCTGCGAGACCCTCGCGACCGCGGCCAGAGAGCTCGGCGCGGCGAGCGAATCGGGCGGCGACAGCCCGGAAGACATCTTTGGACGCCTCGGCGGCTGAGGCGACTTCGCCTCTGGAGGCCCCATGAATCCCCTGATCCTGATCGGTTTCGCAGCGTTCTTCGTCGTCGCACTCATCGTCGGCGTTCGCCTGCTGCTGCTCTGGCGCCGAACGCGCCAGCTGCCCGAGCTCCTGATGGCGATCGGCGTTCTCGGCATCGGACCCGTCGGCTTCGGCTGCATGCTGACGGGCGTGCTGACGACATCGAATCCCGGATTCTCGAATGCGAGCTTCGCGCTCGGCATGATTGCTTCCGCCTCGGGCGTGCTCGCCAAGTGCGTCTTCAACTGGACCGTCTATCGACGCAGCTCGATCTTCGCCATGACGGTGACCGTCGCGGTCGCAGCCACCCTGCTCGGCCTGCTCGGCCTCCACGTCATGAACGGACAATGGGCTCCGTCCGGTGCCATGGCGTGGGACTCTCTCGCGCGTAGCTCGACCCAGGTCGCGTGCCTCCTCTGGGGCTCGACGGAATCGATGCTCTACTGGTCGAAGATGAAGAAGCGACAGAAGCTCGGCATGGCCGACGCGGTCATCGTCGATCGCTTCCTGATGTGGGGCCTCGGCGCTGGCTTCGCGGGGTTCGGTACCGGACTTGGCGTGGTCGCCGAGATCATCATCGGCGTCCCGTCGCTGCAGATCCCCTGGGTCGTTTCGAGTTCATCGTTCTTCGGCTTCGTCGCCGCGGTCGCGATCTATCTCGCCTTCGTCCCGCCGGCGCGCTACATCGCGTTCATCCGCGGGCGAGCGCGCGCCTAGCACCTCACGACCCCGCCCCCATCCGCCCCCATCCGCCCCCATCCGCCCGCCTCTGGTCGCCTCTGGTCGCCTCTGGTCGAATCGAGATTTCCTGAAGGATTTCTGGAGAGAGATTCGAACGCGGCACGCGGCAGGAGCGGGCATGCTCCGAGTCTCGGCGGCACCTGGATCGATGGGATGCACGGACCTCCGAGATCGGAGGGCTCATGCGCACGATTCGATCTCTTCTCTGGGTAGGCAGCGGTCGCGGCCTCAGCGAAAGCGGAATGACCGAGGCACCGGAGCTCGATGTCACCTGGGTGCCGGACGTGGGAGAGGCGACTTCGCTCCCCCGAGTCCATTTCGATGGCATCCTGCTCGAGGCGATGCGTCCGACTGGCATTCGCGAAGCGATCTCCGACCTCACGCATCACGCGCCACGCACGTCGATCCTCGTCTGTCTTCCGGCGCACCTATCGGAGTCTACGGACGCCGCTCTCGATGCGGGCGCGAAGGCTGTCCTGCTCCTCGATCCCGCGCGGCCCGGCCCGGGGATCGTGAGCGAGGTCAACGAGACGCTCGACGCGATCCACGCCTCGAACGCCGCGCTATCGCAGTTGTGCCCCGTCACCCGGCTGACACCGATCGCTTCGCCGGCCGATGCCATCCTGCCCGACGAGCCCACGCCGTCCAATGAAGCCACGCCCGGCGGCGGCGGCCAGCCGAGCGGGTCCGAATGCCCCGAGCCGGACGCACCCCGCCTGATCGCGCGGAGCCTCCCGATGAAGGAGGTCTCTGACCTCGTCGACCTCGCTGCCTCGAGTCCCTCGACCGTGTTGTTGACGGGTGAGACCGGCGTCGGCAAGGAGGTCGTCGCACGCCAACTCCACGATCGCAGCTGCCGAGAGGATCGGCCCTTTCTCGCGATCAACTGCGCCGCGTTCCCGGAAACGCTCCTCGAAAGCGAACTCTTCGGACATACCAAGGGGGCCTTCACGGGCGCCGACCGGAGCAAGGAAGGACTGTTCGAGGCCGCGGGTGAAGGCACGCTCTTCCTCGACGAGATCGCCGAGATGGGAATGCCACTCCAGGCCAAACTCCTGCGCGTGCTGCAGGAGCGCCAGATCCGGCGCGTCGGGGGCGTCCGCGAGATCCCCGTCCGCTGTCGCATCGTGGCGGCGACCAATCGGCTGCTGGCGGACGCTGTATGTGCAAGCGAGTTCCGCGAAGATCTGTTCTATCGACTGAACGTGTTCCCGATCCGGATTCCGCCGCTTCGCGAACGGCGAGCCGACATCCTGCCTCTCGCTCTTCATTTCCTCGCACTGCATGGTCCGCGTGAGGGCAAGCGCGATTGTCATCTCTCGCTCGCCGCGGGCCAGCTGCTCGAGAGTCATGGGTGGCCGGGCAACGTCCGCGAACTCGAGAACGAAATCCTGCGCGCGCTGATGCTCACGCCCAATGGCGAACTCATCACACCGAAAGCCCTGTCGTCGAAGCTCGTCGAGATCCTCGAACCCATCGCCGAAGGCTCGCGGCCCGGCGAGACGCTGCGTGAGGCCCTCGACCGCGTCGAGTCGTGGATGATCCGACGCGCACTCTCGAACAACGGCGGTCGGCGAGCGCGAACGGCGAGGAAGCTCGGGCTCACGCGCGAGGGGTTGTACAAAAAAATGAAACGGCTGGGGGTGGAGTGAGGCCTCTATGGGGCGCCTGCCGAGCCTCGTTGATCGGCGAACCGATGCGGTGCGACTCCAGTATCAGCGAGCCAGAGAGCCGACGAGCTCCTCCAGCTCCGCACCGTTTCGGGCCAACTCCTCGACGCGCCCACGCGTATCGTTGTCCGCGCTCATCAGCTCTTTGAGCGGCACACCTACTGCGACGGCCGCCTTGACGCCCCGCACCGACTCGTAGTCGACATTGGAGGCGAGGAACTTTCTGGTGAAGAAGCTCTCATCCGACCATTCGGCGCTGTTCATCGAGGGGTCGCTGAGAGGCGGCAACCCGAGCGTGCGCCGAGCGTCGCCGATCGGCTGCGGGAGAAGCTCCTCCCATGGCACCGACTCGAACGGGTGGTGTCCGCGAGCGGCAGTCCCTCGCTCCCAGGCTTCGCGCAGGTAGCCAAGCCAGCGCTGCCGTCCGACACTCGGGCGCATCAAGCGCGGCGCCAAGCCGAACGGAGTCCAGAACGCCGTACGCCAAGAGATGCCCATGTTGTAGGCCAGGGTGAAGTAGATGTTGAGTCCCTCGCCCGCAAGGTCGGCACCGTAACCGCTGACTACGTGCATCAGGTCGTGAGTCTGAATCCAGCGCTCGAAGGCCCAGCGCAGCTCTCCGTCCATCGGAACCGTGTCGAACCAATCATCTTTGTAGATCAGGCCCAAGAGCATGTAGCCGGGAATCGTCTCCGGGTGATCCATGAATGTGTGATAGGCCCGCCCGAGAGAGCCGTTGGGCATCGACCCGAGGGCCGACATGTCGTTCAGCGCGCCGCAGAGGTCCGGGCGCTCATCGAGCAAGCGGCGGCCGACTGGGTGCTCGCGCATGGCGAGGCGGCGCTCGTGCAACACGCGTCCGCCCATGTGCACCGAGAGTCGAAATCCCCGCGATGCGCCGCGTTCGCTCACGGGTCCCGACAGCCAGACCAAAGCATCTCGCGCCGCCGCCCACAGATTGCGTCTGGGATAGACCGGTGTGGCCTCCACTGCAGCCCCCTTTGCCAGCGGCGAAATCGAAGGATACGGCACGCGAGGGAACGCGGCCAAACTGCTGATTCGACTCGCAGATCGAATCCCAGACCCATCGAGACCTATTGGGTGAGTTCCAGCTCTCCTCTGAAATCACCCGACAGAGGGCCTCTACAAGAAGATGAGGAGGCTCACGGCGGATTGGCGCGTTCTTCAACGCACCCGCTCGTCCAGAATGCCATCGACACGCTCGACGGCTGTAGCGCGGTCGGGGCCACACTGCGACGCCGCACTGACTCGCGCAGCTCAGCCTCATATCGCTTCGTTGATGAACGCGCGTGCCGTGGCCCACTGGAATCCCGGTGGCCGTATCGCCTGGCTTCGCTGCAGCAGGAAACGGACCTCGCTCCCCCTGCACCACATCGCCGCGGCCCAGGTGCATTTGCTAGGCGGTTCAGCTCGCGTATGATTTCGAAACCCGGAGCGATTGAAGACGCGTGAGCTTCCTTACACGTCGAAGACAGCGGGAGTGATCCGATTGCGCCTCATCTCGATACTCCTCGTGTCCTCGTCGATGCTCTTGGGCACACCGGCTCTGGCGGACCAGGCACATCGCGCGGCCGCCGAAGACGTGAGGCGCATCGAGGGCGAATCGCGTTCGCTTCGTGGCCCCCTCGAACAATTTCTCGCGCAAGCGCAATACGCCACTCCTAGCCCGAATACGAACGACTCGGCCCTACTCGACGCGCGAATCGCATCACTCGAGCAGGAGAAGTCCGGGATCCGCACACGAACTCCTCTCGTGTTCACGATCATCGGGATCGTGCTGACCGGGGCTGGCGGAATGACTGCGCTGGCCGGGGGCTTCGCGAAGAGCAGGACTCTCTACATCACCGGTGGCAGTCTGGCCGCAGTCGGACTGCCAACCCTCATCACGGGCGCGACGATTCACGGCCTACGCAAGGCCGAGCGACGTAAGATCGATCGTGAGATCGACAGACTCGAACGCCAACGAACAGCCGCGACCGAGCCTTTCGACGATGAGCTTCGGCCGGACAAACGAAGGTTGTTCACGCTCTCCTGGACGTTCTAGGAATCACGAACGCCGATCTGGCGAACACAGACAGGCTGCGCAGAACCTTTGGAGACCGACCATGTTCCAGGTCCGACGATCGAGCGAACGCGGACATGCGCAGCACGGTTGGCTCGACAGCTTCCACACGTTCTCGTTCGGTAGCTATCGCGATCCGAAGCACATCGGGTTTCGGGCGCTGCGCGTCATCAACGAAGACCGCGTGGCGCCCGGCAAGGGATTCGAAACGCATTCGCATCGCGACATGGAGATCCTCAGCTACGTCCTCGAGGGCGCGCTCGAACACAAGGACAGCATGGGGAACGGATCCATCATTCGTCCCGGCGAGCTTCAGCTGATGCGCGCAGGAACGGGCGTGACGCACAGCGAATTCAACCATTCCAACGCGGAGCGGGTTCATTTCCTGCAGATCTGGATCATCCCGGACGCCGAGGGCCTCGAGCCCGCGTACGACCAACGGGTATTCCCCGAGAGCGAACGTCGCGGCAGACTGCGCCTGATCGCTTCTCGGGACGGGGCGGACGGCTCGGTTCTCGTCCGCCAGGACGTTCGCCTCTACGCGACGCTCATGGACGCCGGCGACTCGCTCGAACACGATCTCGCAGCCGGGCGATTCGCCTGGGTGCAGGTCGCGAAGGGCGAGCTCGAAGTCGGCGGCGAGACGCTCGGGGCTGGGGACGGCGTGGCCATTTCGGACGAATCGGCCGTCATTCTGCGCGCGACCTCCTCGCTCGAAGCGCTTCTCTTCGACCTGGGTTGAGGCGTCCGCTGGAACTCGGTCCGAAGCCCAGCTCAGAGCGACCCGTCCGAAACGGCCCGCGCCAACTCTGCGAACGACGCCTCCAATCGCTCGAGCGTCTGTGCGATGTCGTCCGACGAATGCGCGGCCGAGAGGAACATGTTGTGGAAGGGATGCAGGAAGATCCCTCTCTTCAGGGCATCGGTCGTGAAGAAAGTGCCCTTCGCGAAGCCGTCGTCGTCTTCGAACAGGACGAGGGGCATCTGCGGCGGCCCCGTCTGACGCAGAGCGAAGCCATGGGTCTTCGCGAGCGAGTCCAGTCCGGTTCGAAATTCGGTCCCGACCTTCGTGATGTGCGCAACCACGTCATCCTCGTCGAGGACGCGAAGCGTCTCGAGCGCAGCCGCCATGGGCACGGCCGAGTACCAGAAGGATCCCGTGCTGTAGAGCCCGGCGGCGATCGGTCGAAGGGACTCGGTCCCGACGACGGTCGAGAGCGGATAGCCGTTCGCGATCCCCTTGCCCCAGGCCGCCACGTCCGGATGAACACCCAGCGACTCCCAACTCCCGCGCGGCGCCATGCGGAACCCGCCGCGCACCTCGTCCATCATGAGGAGGGCCGAATGGGCATCGCAGATCTCTCGCAGTCCCCGAGCGAAGTCGGGGTCGACGAGCTCCTGATCGACGAACGCATCGTGCTTGAACGGCGAGACCATCAAGCCGGCGAAGTCATCGCCCGCTTCGGCGACGGCCCGGCGCACGCTCTCGAGGTCGTTGAACCGGTAGTAGAGAAAATGCGCGCGGTCTTCGTCGACGACGCCCGTCTTCGATGGATTTCCCCATGGAGACGTCGTGTGGTACGCGCCGTCGGCCACGAGGATCTTGCGCTTGCCGGTCGCGGCACGCGCGAGCGTCAGGCAGAGACTCGTGGCATCAGACCCATTCTTCTGGAACAAGGCCCAATCCGCGTAGCCGATTCGGCGCACGAGTTCTTCGGCCAGCTCGACCCACCGCTCGGTCGGGCCCGTGAAGCAGTTGCCGAGGGCGCGCTGCTCCGCGGCGGCGCGCTCGACGCGCGGATGGTTCATGCCGAGCAGGTTCGGACCGAAGGAGCACATGAAGTCGATGTACTCGTTGTCGTCGACATCCCAGACTCGACAGCCCTCGCCTCGATGGTAGAAGCGCGGATGCGCTGCGGGCGCGAGGGCAGCGTGCCCGATGACGCCGCCAGGGACGACCTTCTTCGCGCGCTCCATTAGCGCTGCGTGATTCTTCATGCTGTATTCACTCACTGTTCGGACTCCTGCTTCTTCGCACTGCCGTATCCGGCGATGAATTTCTGGACGACTTCACCCATGGCGTCCTGACTGAGGATGTTGGGTCCGCCGATCAGGAGCGTTCCCCAATACCCCTCGGCGAGGCGCTCCACGAGTTCCGTGGTCTTGACCGCGGAGGAGAGATTCTTTCCGACCGCGATCTGGCCATGATTGGCCATGAGACAGGCATTGCCGCCTCCGATCGTCGACACGACGGCATCCGACAAGGCCGGCGTGCCGAAGGTCTCGTAGGGGGCGAGCGGGATCTCGAGCGAACCCGCCGCCGCGACCATGTAGTGATAGGATGGGATCGAGCGACCGCAGCAGGCGAGCACCGTCGCGAAGCGCGAATGCGTATGCACGATCGCATGAACGTCGGCGCGCCTTCGATAGAGCGCTGCGTGCATGGCCCATTCGGAAGAGGGTCGGCTACCGGGGTCGGGATCGCCCTCGATGTTCATGTCGACGAGCAGATCGGGTTCGATTGCCGCCGGCTCGACGCCGGACGGCGTGATCAGCATGCCCCGCGTCGTCCTGACCGAGACGTTTCCCGAAGTGCCCGGGCTGTAGCCGTCGGCCTCCAGGGCCCGTGCCGTCTGGATGACCTCTTCTGCCAGCCTGGCGTCGATGCTCATACGCCTGGTCGAACCTCCATCGATCCCTTCGCTTCGAGAGTCGCCTCGAACGAAACGACACCGGCGTCGCTGCCGAGCCCTGTCGAAACGAGCGCAGCGGTCGCGGATGCGAAGGCGCAGGCCTCCTCGACCTCGAAACCATTCGCCAGGGCAGCGGCGAAGCCCGCGCAGTACGAATCGCCGCAGCCCGTCGTGTCGAGGGTCTCGACCCGATAGGCCGGGATCCGCACCACGTCGCCTTCGCGCACGAGGATCGAACCCGCCGCGCCGTCCTTGAAGATGCAAGCGCCTACGCCGCGATCGAGAAAGAACCGGGCTGCGTCCTCGACGGTCTTCTGTTCGGAAACGATCACGGCTTCTTCCGCGGCCGGCATGAAGAAGTCGATCAGCGGAAGGACGGGCTCGAGCGCGGTGAGCGTGGTCGGCATCGGCATGACCAGGTCACAGGTCGTGCGGACGCCCCGACTGCGCGCCTCGGTCATGAGATCGCGCGCGACGGCGCCATCGAAGAACGGCATCGTGCCCACGCCACCCAGATGTAGGAAGCGGGTATCCAACACGTCTTCGAAGGGCGGTTCGAGACGCAGAGCCAGAGAGGCGCCGGGGGCATGCATCGCGGGACGGTCGCCTTCGGGAGAGATCGCGAGGATCGTGGCCGACGTGCGCGTGCCCTCGACGATCTGGAGCGCCTCGACGTCGACCCGATCCATCATGAGGGCGTCGCGCAGAAACCGACCCATCGAGTCATCGCCGATCGCGCCGACGAGGCGGGTTCGCAGACCGAGCTTCGACGCGATCACCGCCGGCCCTGCCGCGGTCCCGGCCGGCGTCATTCGGATCTCTTCGATCAGCGCCGCTGCGCCCGGCGCCGGGAGTTCGGAGATCGGCCGACCGAGCGTGTCGAGCAGCGTCAAACCCACCGCCACGTAATCGAACGCCGGCTCGGATCGTGATCTGGAATCGGAGCTCGCGTCGGACGTCGAATCGGACATGGGGCCTTTCTCTGTGGCGGGCCTGGAGTGTGCCTGAAAACGGACCCGGCGCGATGTGCGCGGCCGCATCCCACAGCCGGTGAACCTTTTCCTGGAGGAAACGAGGCGTTTCAGGCCCGACTATATCGCCGGTTCTCGGCCCGCTCAGCGGACTTTCGCAGCGTCATGGCGAATCGGGCCCGAACCAGTTCGCCAGTTCGGTCGATCTCGCGCGCCGCCTTCGAAATCGTCAATGGAACCAGGAGTTTGGACGATGAGAGACGTCTATGGATTGGATGGTCCTGCAGACCGCAGCCGCTACGACGGTGATGTTGCCGCTGATCGTTTACACGTCCGTGCGCCGCGACGACTCGGGTCTGTCGCGCACGCTGATGTGGCTCCTCGTCATGATCATGCTGTGGGCGATCGGCATGGCGATCGGCGATCGACCGGGTGTGCCGCGATCTGTCGCGATGATGCTGACGGTGCCGCCCGCCTGCTTCATGTCACCCCTCTTCCTGCTCTTGATGCTGCGTTATGCGCGTAGCGGACCGTTCATCGGACACCCGAAGAGTGAGTGGGCGCTGCTCGCACCCTTCGTGATCTATATGTTGATCTTCCTGACGAACGACATGCACGGCTGGATGCGAGATCCGCTCGACGAGCTGACGACCGGCCCGACTTCCGAGTCGGCAACGCCGCTCTTCTGGGCCTTTCAATTCGGCTCCAACATGACGGCGGTCGCTGGACTGGTCGTCTGCGGCGGTCTCACATGGAACGCCGCAACTGCGGTCACCCGGCGCAGCATGGCACTCGTCACCGCGGCCGCGACGCTTCCCTTGATCACACATCTCCTCTGGATCTTCGACCTGACTCCGCTCGAGTTCCCCCTTACGCCCGGCGCTCTCGCGATCACATCTTGCCTCATCGTCACGGCCATCCTGCGCTATCGACTACTCGACGTCCAGCCGATCGCGCGCCGCGACGTTATCGAAGCCTCGACGAATGCCATCATCGTCGCGGACGTCGACCAGGTCATCGTCGATGTGAATCCGGCCGCCGCGCAGATGCTCGGCATGGAGCGAAGTCTGATCGTCGGACACAGCCTACGAGCCGTCGCGGGCGCGTTCGAATGCACGGACCCGGAGGACGCGCTCGTCTCGGTGCTGCAGGAACTCGAGGAAGGGCGCGCGCCCGAGCGCCTCGAGGTGAAGGCCAAGGATGGCCGTACCTTCGAGATCAGCTCCGGTCGCCCGATCGACCCCGACGGCGTCCATGCCGGCTATTTCCTGGTGATCAGCGATCGAAGCTCGGAGCGCCAGGCTCAGCAGCTTCTGTATCAGAGCCAGAAGCTCGAGAGCATCGGCATCCTCGCCGCTGGCGTCGCGCACGAGGTGAACAATCCCCTCTCGTTCGTACGGGCGAACTTCGAACATCTCGGCCAGCTGTCGATGATGGTCGAGAACAAGCTCGATCAGCTGCCGAAGGATCTCGCCGACCAACTCCTCGATGTCCCCGAGATCGTCGAAGAGAGCGTCGCCGGCCTGAATCGCATCCAGGCCGTCGTGCAGGGCCTGCTCGGATTCTCGCGCATGCCCACCCAGCAGAACGACGATCTCGAGTGCAATCGCGTCGTCGGCGAAGCGCTTCGCTTCGCCGCCCTCGGACCCAAGGGCGGCGTCACGGTCGAGCGCGACCTCGAGTCCGACCTGCCTCCCATCGCGGGCGTCGAGGAACAACTCGTCCAGGTTCTGCTGAACCTCGTGCTCAACGCGAAGAAGTCTCTCGAGGGTCTGCCTGATCCTTGCATCTGGGTCTCGACGCATCTCGAGGACGGTCGCATCGAGATTCGCGTACAGGACAACGGGCCGGGCGTGCCCGAAGAAATTCGCGATCAGATCTTCGACCCGTTCTTCACGACCCGGGACCCCAACCAGGGCACCGGGCTCGGCCTCGCGATCGCCTTCGACATCGTCCGCGACCACAACGGGGAGCTCCTGCACGAAGCCCCCGCCGAAGGGGGCGCGCGCTTCATCGTGAAGCTCCCGATCGGCCCCGACACGGCCAGCGACGCACAGTCTTCGCCCGACGTGCAGTCTCCGCCGGAATAGCTCCTCGACGCCGAGATCCAACGCTCCCACCGACCCCGAAACCCGGCCCGGCGCTCGACACAGCGCTCGACACAGCGGCAGGGACGGTGTGGCGGACCGGACGGTGGAGACCTATCAACCCCCGAGAACGATCGGGCGGAGAGCATGGGACGAGCGTCCAGCAGTGCAGAGCCAATGACGACGAATCGGCTGATCGCGCCCGGGCGTCCGATCGAGGCGCTTCCCTTGCAACCCGCCTGGCTGGGCCTCGGCCTCGCGATGAGTTGGATCGCGATCGTGGTCCTCGCCTACGCGGTCGCACACGTCGCAATCGGACCCGTCGACCTGCCCATGAGCGCCGTGCCCTTCGTCTGGACCGTCCTCGTGAATGCCACGCTCATAGGTGTGGTCCTCGGCGGTCACGCCCATCTCCATCAGAAGGCCCGCAGCGACCTCGAGACCCTCCGCCCGCTCCTTCCGGACGACGGTGCCGCTTTCGAGAGGCTCCTCGTCGACGTGCCCAATCTGGCGCCGTCAACGCGCTGGGCGATGACGCTCGGCGGCATGATCGGCGGCATCGCCGTCGCCACCCTCGACCCGAACCTCCGCGAGGTCAACCGCCATCTCTCGGCGAGCGACCCCCGATACGTCGTCTTTCTCCTCCAGAACGTTCTCTTCGGCGTCCTCGGCGCACGGCTCGTCGCGGCGGAGATCCATATGACCCGCGCCTATGCGCGCCTCGGCGAACGCGTCCGGGTCGACCTCTTCGAGCCGTCGACGCTGCTCGTCTTCGCGCGCAAGGGGCTGCGCAGCGTGGTCGTCTGGGTGCTCGTCTCTTCGACGTTCTCGATGTTCTGGGTCCTGGAGTCCGCAGGGCAGACGAACGTGTTCCTCCCGATCGGCGTGCTCGTGCTCGTGACGGCTGCCCTCGTGGCACCCACGCGAGGCGTCCATCTCAGTATCCTCGCCGCTAAACAGGCCGAGCTGTCCCGCGTGGCCGAGGCGATCCGCGCCGAGAGCGCACGGACCCTCACGCCCCGCGATCCGACCGCGCTTCCCGAAGACGCGCGACTCGGCAATCTGATCCAATACCAGGACTACGTGAGATCGATTCGTGAATGGCCCTTCGATCTTTCGATCGTCGCCCGCTCGATCGGACTCATCGTGCTAGGCGCGGGCTCCTGGCTCGGCGGTGCGATCGTCGAGCGACTGCTCGAAGTCGCGCTCGACTGAGGCCCGCGCGCCGGCTGCCCCTTCGGAGACATTCGCGCGGGGGCCGATCATTCCGCGGTCCCTGACTCCGCACCGCCCTTTCCGAACGCGAGGTAGAGCAGCGGTCCGAATGACCCCAACACGAGCGTCAGCGCGACCCACGGCCACGGGTTCCGTCCGACTCTTCGCGCCTCGGGGATCATCCACGTGAGGACCAGGAGCAACGCGATCACCAGATCTACGAAGACCTGCCAGCCCGCCGGGCTGTGCCGCTGGTAGTCGAAGATCCCGACGTAGCCGACTTCGGCGAGGGCGTAGATCGTCAGGACGGTGAACGGAATGAGAAGGATCACGGCGAGCGTTCGATTCGTGTTCATGCGGGCCTCCGGGTCTGGTTGACGTCGGCATGATCGAGGCGACCTCGAGCCTTCGCAATGACTTCGGAGGTCATTGATCCGATGACTCGGGTCTGATGAAATGGGAAGCGGAAGGGAGCGACTCATGGCCCAGCCCGCACGCCTCGCCTCGCACGACTTCAGGTCTGAGTGCCGTCGATGGCGCCAGCATCGAAAACTCTCGCAACTCGAGCTCGCGCTCGCCGCGAACGTTTCCCAGCGCCACGTCAGCTGGCTCGAAACGGGCAAGAGCCAACCGAGCCGGGAAATGGTGGTCCGCCTGTCGGAGGCGATGGAGATCCCCCTGCGCGAGAGGAACCAGCTTCTTCAGTCCGCCGGCTTCTCCGCTCTCTACTCGGAGAAGGGCCTCGACGAGCCGGGGATGGAGCCCGTCCTGAATGCCGTCCGGCACGTCCTCGCCCATCACGACCCCTACCCTGCCGTGGCAGTCGATCGGTTCTGGAACGTGAAGATGCAGAACGACTCCGCCGGCTTGCTCTTCGGACTGGCTGGGGATCCTGCGAGTCTGATGCAGCAACTCGGCGAGGAAGGGGACTTCAATCTCGCGCTACTGACGCTGCATCCCGACGGACTCCGTCGACATATCGCGAACTGGAATCAGATCGCGCCCGACTTCATACGTCGGCTGCGCAGCGAGGCCCTTGCCTCCGGAGACGCTGACATGCAGGAGCGCTTCGAGCGCTTCATCGAACTCGCAGGGCCGGTCTCGGAATCCGACATGGCGCATACGAGCCTGCTGCCAGTCCTTCCGCTCGAGCTCGAGCTGGACGGCCAGCGATTCAGCATGTTCAGCATCATCACGACGATCGGAACGCCCCAGGACATCACGACGGACGAGCTTCGCGTCGAGGCCTTCTATCCAGCGGATACCGCGACCGAGCGATTCTTCGATGCGATCGCGACGCGCGATCAGCCGGCGTAGGACAGGCCCAGAATGCGCTTGCGCGACGAGCTGCACGAGAGAGTGTCGCCCCCATTCCGAGCATCAGCAGCATGAGGAAGGCCGCCAGGAGCGTCGTCTCGAGGCTGGACAGCGACACGGCCACCTCCCGTCGGGCCGATTGCGCGGAGCGCCTGACCGGGCGACGCTCCAACCATGCATTCCACGAACTCCTACGGCAAGTCTCCATTCACGATCGTCGGCCTTCTCCTCTGCGCGGGGCTATTCCTCGTCGTTGCGAACCCGGCCGCCGCGAGCGACCTGAAGGTCGCCAACGCGAGGGCGACCGTCCCCGACCCCTACGAAAACGCGACCGCCTACTTCATCATCCAGAACAAGGGCTCCGAGCCTCGCACGATCGTCGGCGGGACCTGCACCGGATGCGACTGGGTCGAGATCCATCGAGCCGTCCTGAAGAATGGAATGATGGATTCGGAGAAGGTCGACGAGATGACGGTTCCGGCCGGTGGCGCCGTCGCCTTCGTCCCGAGAGGCCTCTCACTCGAGCTCGTGGGTCTCGAGAAAATCGCGGACGGTGAGAAGGTCAAGATCGAACTCGAGCTGAAGAGCGGGGAGAAGGTCGAGTTCGAAGCGGTCGCCAAGGACGACTAGCGCGCAACGATCCGATGCGTCCGAAAGGCGATGGAGGCGCGTAGGCTGTTTCGCGAAGACCGGACGATGCCAGCAGCCGGCAATGTCTGGACTCGGGCAACGCCCGGACGCGTGACCGACAGCGCCCCGAACAGAACCGCGGAGAACTCTGCGAGGAGTTCCCAGCGGATCGAAGGAGATCCCGGACGCCCATGGCCCAGTTCGTCGACTCGCTCACCTACCTGGAACTCGTCGGAGTCTGCTTCGCAGTCCTGGGCGGTCTCGTCGCCATCGCGACGGGTGTCGCTTTCGCACTCGAGGCCGCTCTCGGCAACACCCGACGCATCTTCGACGTGCCGATCGCGGACGGGCAGCATCGCTGGGAGCTGCTCGGAACGCTCCGCTTCGTCGTGATGGGCGCCTTCGCCTTTGCCTGGCTGCTCTACGTCGTGCCCTTCGCCGAAGAGACACCCGCTTCGATCGCTACGACCTTCTTCGTCTGCTGGTTCGGCTTCGAGGTCTACTACTGGGGCCTGCATCGCGCGATGCACCTGCGCCCCTTCTACCGCTTCCATCGCTATCACCACGACTCCCGCGTGACGACGCCGCTCACGGGCTACTCGATGAGTACGGTCGAATCCCTCGGCTGGCTGGTCGGCCTGATCGGCGTCCCGCTCCTGCTCGCGCAGTTCACACCGCTCAGCCTGATCGGCTTCCTCGCCTACCACGCTTCGTATCAGGTATCGGGAAACGTGATAGGACACGCGAACGTGGACTTCTTCCCCGCCGCACTCGAGAAGCGGGCGAACACATGGATCTCACATCCGATCGTGTATCACTCGCTGCATCACGCGCGCTTCAACAACCACTACAGCTTCGGTAGTAGCTTCATGGACCGGATCATGGGGACGGAGTGGGCCGACTGGCCCGAGCTGCATGCCAGGGTCATTCGCGGAGAGCCTCTGAAGAAGCTCTCGGTACGCGGAACGTCCTGACGGGGTCCTGCGGTTCCGGCCGCGAGGCGACGCGCTTACGCGCCACCTCGCAGCCGGGGCAGATTCTCTAGACGGAGCGTCTAGAAGCGGAGCGTCGCCTTCGCGTATCCCGATCGCGGGACCTGCGTCGACTCACCACCGATGAAGTCGTTGCCCTCGTAGTGGCGTCGATCCGTCAGGTTCTGACCCACGAGAGAGAGTTCCAACCAATCGGTCGGCTCGTAGCCCAGGCGAAGATCGAGGCGCACGTACTGCTCGACGTTGTCGGGCTGTGCCGTCGGCGTCACGCCGGGCAGGCCGTCCACGTAGTAGACCGAGACGTCGAACTCGATTCCCATCGGGAGTTCGAAGAACGACTGCACGTTGAACTGGTGCCGGGGATTGCTGTTCTTCTCCTTGGCACTGGGCAGATCGAACACGCCGTTATCGAAATCGTCGTCGATGTGCAGATAGCTGTACGCCATCTTCACGCGCCACCAATCCGTCGGCAGCACGTTCACCTCGACCTCGCCGCCCCTGTTCGTGCTCTCGTTGCGATTGGCGAAATAGGCCGTCACCGGCGGCTGGAGCGGGTCCAGCACGAAGTTCGAGTTGCTCTCGTACTCGTTCCAGAAGAGTGAGATCTCGGCATTCACGCGCTCCATCGCGAAGAATCGATAGCCGAGCTCGAAGGAGAGCAGTTCTTCGGATCGGGTCCCGCGATCGCCGAGAAGGTTCTGCGGCGGGAGCCCCGGAATCGTCAGATCGATGTCGCGGTCGGCCTCGGTCGGCGTGCGCTCGGCGCGCGAAACCGCGCCCCAGATCGCATGTCCTTCGACGGGTGTATAGATCATGCGACCCGACGGCTGGTACACGAATCCCTCCCAGCTGTTGTAGCCGAGCTTCGTACCCACGATCACTGCCAACTTGTCGTCGAAGAAATCGGCCTGAATCTGACCGAAGGCCGAAGCGATGTGCTGATCCTCGTCGTTGGGATCGAACGAAAGCGGGATACCGTTCGAGGATCCATTGAAGTGGACCGTCATGAAGCGGTAGTTCGTGCCCCAGGTAATCGCCACGTTGTCCATGGGGGCGAAGTTGTGCTGAAGCTCGATGTCCGCCATGTCCTGATCGGACTTGATCAGGAGCTCACGATCGTCGCGGCTGTAGAAGGCCTTGACCTGGAGACTCGAATCGTCTCCGAGCTTGCGATCCCAGCTCACGAGCGCGTTTCCGCCCTTCTGGTCGTTGTCCGGGTTGAGAAAGGTCGGAACGCCCAGCGGATTCAGGACGCCGGACTCGTTTCGCTGCGAATAGAAGTCGCCCGAAATGCGCAGCGTGTCGACATCCGTCAACTTCGAATCGGCACGAAATCCAACCCGGCCCTGGTCGTAGGAATCGTGTCCATCGCCGCTCTGACTCACGTCGTAATCGTCGACGCCGAACCATCGCCCGTACACGCGATAGTGCGTCTCCTCACCAACGTCGATGGATCCACCGAACCGGGCCGTCGCGCCGTGTTCCGTGCTGCCGCCGTAAGCGCTCGCGAGCACACCCTGCGTGTCGCCAGCGCTCTTCGTGATGATGTTGATCACGCCGTTCACGGCGTTCTCACCCCAGATCGTACCGCCGGGCCCGCGGATGACTTCGATCCGCTCGACGTCCTCGATCGGATAGTCCTGCGCATCCCAGTAGGTACCGCCGAAGACCGGCGTGTAGACCGATCGACCGTCGATCATCACGAGGAGCTTGTTCGAGAAGACACCGGCGCCACCTCGAATCGATACCGCCCAGCGGCTCGCGTCGACGCGTTGAACCGCGACACCCGGAACCGTGCGAAGCGCTTCCGGGATCTGCGTGAACCCACCGCGGCGAATGTCTTCCTGCGTGATCACGGTGATCGCAGACGCGGCTGAATTCTTGCTCTGCGCTTTCTTCGAGACCGACGTGACCTCGATGTTCATGAGTTCTTCGAGGCTCATCTCCGCGAGCTCGTCGGACTCCTCCGCCATCGCCGGCGCGGCGAAGACGAACAGAAACGAAACGGCGAGAAGACTGGCCCATGCACTGCGCACGACCGCGCTCCCCGAAAATGAAATCGACTCCATGATCACCCTCCTACGCAGACAAGAGCCTGTCTCGCGCTCCCGCTTTCTTCGGATTGCGTCCCGTGTATCTTGAGAAACGTCACGGGCGTGAACGGACGCCTCACCCGATTCCGCCGCCCCTCTCAACTGCCGATGACACTGAAATGAATCGGGTGTCAATCGCTACAATTTTGGCCACGATCGAAGACTTCGCTGCGATACCGTGGGGAGCGCGGCCGCCGCTGGACGCGCCGATCAATCTGCGGGGGGTCCGATGGGCGAAGTGAAATCCGAGTTTCTGGAGCGCTGGCATCGGGTCGTCGCCGAACGTGATCTCGTCGGACTCGAGGCGCTCCTGGCGACCGACGTCACCATGGGCGCGCCGCCCTATTGGGATCGGCTCTCGGGACGACCGCTCGTGCACCATCTGCTCGGGCTGATCATCTACACGATCGAGGACTTCACGTATCACCGCGAATGGCATCAGGATTCTCTCGGGCGGGACGAGATCGCGCTCGAGTTCCATGGCCACGTCGGAGATTTCGACCTACAGGGCATCGATCTGATCAGCCTGAACGACCGCGGCGAGATCCAGAATCTCGACGTGGCGATCCGACCGATGAACGCACTCGAAGCCCTGCGCGACGTGATCGCGCCGCAGATGGCCGAGTACCTGCGAAAGCTTTCGAACTAGACACGATCAAGCGCTCGAAAACCCGTTACCATCGAAACGTGGCGACGCCCCCCGATCCGCAGCCTCCGGACCCGCTCGAGCCTGCGGCGCCCTTTTCGGCTGGCTATTCGCGCTATGCGCTCGGGCTCCTCGTCGTAGTCTACGTCTTCAACTTCATCGATCGTTCGATCCTCTCGATCCTGCTCGAGTCGATCAAGGAAGAGTTCCAGGTATCGGACGCGCTGCTCGGGCTCCTCTCCGGTCCGGCCTTCGCGATTCTCTACTCCGTCGTGGGACTGCCGGTCGCCCGCTGGTCGGACCGCGGGCCGCGCACGACGATCATCGCGCTCGCCGTCTTCATCTGGAGCGGCATGACGGCTGTGACAGGCTTCGCTGCGAACTTCACGCATCTGATGCTGGCGCGAATCGGTGTCGGCATCGGCGAAGCCGGATGCAGCCCGCCCGCCCATTCGCTCATCTCCGACTATTTCCCGCCGGCACGACGCGCGACCGCGCTCTCGATCTATTCACTGGGCATCCCGATCGGCGGCGGCATCGGTTACCTCGCGGGCGGCTGGCTCGACGAGATCTTCGACTGGCGAACCGCCTTCATCGTCGTCGGCCTGCCCGGCGTCCTGCTCGCCGCGATCGTGAAACTCACGCTCAAGGAACCCCGACGCGGCAGCTTCGATCCGCCGTCGAAGGCGAACGTGCCGCAACCGAGCGTCCGCGAAGTCCTGCAGCGCCTGAACGCGATGAAGTCCTTCCGACACATGGCCGTCGCCGCCGCCCTTCATTCGTTCTACGGCTATGGCGCGGCCGCCTTCGTCGCCGCCTTCTTCAGGCGCTCCCACGGCATGGAGCCGGGCGAACTCGGCAGCTGGCTGGCCACGATCGCGTTCACCGCGGGCGCGGCGGGCACGTTTCTCGGCGGATACCTGGGCGATCGACTCGGCACGATGGACAAGCGCTGGTACATGTGGGTCCCCGCGCTCGGAACGGTGATCTACATCCCCTTCGCCTTCATGATCTATCTCTCGCCGAATCCCTATGTCGCCCTCGCGATCAGCGCGCCCGCTTCGGTCCTCGGCGGCATGTATCTCGGCCCGACCTTCGCGATGACGCAGACCCTGGTTCCACCCAGCATGCGCGCCACGGCGGCTGCCATCCTGCTCTTCGTGATCAACATGATCGGACTCGCCCTCGGACCCCAGGGCGTCGGCATCTTGAGCGACCTCCTCGTGCCGACATTCGAGAAGGAGTCGCTTCGTTATGCGCTCCTGATCGTGGTGGTCGGCTTCGCGGCCTGGTCCGTGCTGCATTACACGATTGCCGCGCGCACGCTCCGCGCCGACCTCCAGATCGAGAACGGTCAGGACTAGGCGCCGACGCCAGAGCGCGTACCAGGGAGCGAGCAGGCGCCGGAGCGACTAGAGCGAATCCGGAAGGCTTCGGCAGATCGCCTCGAAGCTCGGGGCGCGCTCGAGCAGGTCGATGATGCGCTTACCCGGACGCTTGTAGATGAAGGGCAGGAAGGCTTCGCCCTTCTCGGCGTCGGGCCAATAGGCGAGGCTCCAGGGCGCTTCGGAGCGGAATTCCGTCGACACGCCCTCGCGATCCCCCCGCGCGTCCAGAAAGATCCAGCTCTTCGACGCGAGCCAGAAGACCGCATTGAAGGCGTGGAGGACGAAGTGGCCCGGCCGTTCTTCGTCGAGAAGCCGTGCGTAACAAAAACCCGCCGGATAGCCCGCATAGCGCAACAGCCCGGCCATGAGATGGCTCTTCGCGTAGCAGAGCCCCGTGCCTTCGGTCAGCACGTCGCTGGCCCGGCAGGTCTGCGCCTCGGTCTCGATGTCGAGGGAATGAGGGATCTCGTCGCGAACGAACTCGAAGATCGTCCGCACTCGCTCTTCCGGGTCCGTTCGGTCGCCGAGAAGTTCCTTCGCCTTGGACATCACGACCGGCGACTGCCAGTCGATCGTGATCGTGTCTTCGAGATAGCGCCCGAGATCGCTGGTCTCGGGTTCGGGCATGCGATCAGTCATCGCTGGTCTCCTCCCGGCGCCCCTCGAGAAGATCACGCACGATCACCCGCGGCACACCGAGCGCCCGCAGTGTCGTCGCCACGACGTTCTCGATCGAACGCCGGAGATCGAAGACGCGTTCCCCATCGACTTCGACATGGGCCGGCTGATGCGCGTCGATGAGAGCGACGCGATCTCCGCCGAGCTCGTTCTTGAGAAAATCGACGGATGGCTGGACGTTCTCGACGTAGAACTCGAAACGACTGTCGAGCGCATCGGCGTTGTCGTCCTGGCGTCCCCGCTTCCCGGCTCGCGCGCTCATCTCCGCCTTGCTGATCGACAGGTGCAACACCTTGAGGACGGGCACGTCGACCCCGCGCAAGAAATCCAACAGGTGTCGCGCCGCATCGACGGTGCGCGGATATCCATCGAGGATGAAGGGGCGTTCGTGACCATCGGGCGAATCGGCGATCGTCCTCTCGATCGCCGCCGAGATCAGATCTTGTGTCCAGCGGTTCGGAATCAACAATCCGCGAGCCGTGCAGAACTCGAGCCAGTCGAGCTGGCTGACCAGAGCGGGCTCGCTCACCTCGTCCGAGATGAAGCGACTCGGCTTGCGTCCGAAATGCCGCTCGAGATCGACGAGGTATCGCTTCACCTTGCGATCGAGTTCGTCAGTCGTGTCGACGCAGTCGAAGATGCTGACCTCGTTCGAGAGCGCGTATCTCTCGGCCAGACCTCGGGCGAACTCTTCGTTCGAACGGGCCCGCTCGACCGTCGTCCGCAGGATCTCGCCCATCGAGAGATGGCGCTGCGGATCGATCGAGACGAGATCGCAGAGTGCGTTCGCGACCTCGCCCTTGCCGCAGCTGGAGGGTCCAGTGAGGATGACCACACCCGGACCGCGCAGGGAAATGCGCTCGACCCGAACCAGGGAGCGAGGGGCGACGGAAGCCACGCTCATCTGCCTCTTTCCCGAGAGCCCTCGATAGTGCCCTCGTCCGGTGTTCTCTTGCGTTCGTTCACTGCAATCCTTCGGCGATTCTCGCGACAGGCCGACCCGAACACCAACCTGAAATGCTCATACGGCCAGAAGCGGCGCCAACGTTACCATGCTGTGGACGCATGACCTCCACCGACGCCGACTCATCGCATCCCGTCGTGCTCCCGGCGCCCGCCACGACGATGCGCAAACGCGAAGCCGAAGAATGGATCCTCGTACTGACTGCGGAGGACATCGCGTCCGCGCTCATTCGCCGGGATGGCGTCTTCGGTGTGGAAGTCGCGTCAAGAGACGCGAGCGCGGCCGCCGAGATCATCTCGGCCTGGCGGGCCGAGCGCGCCGAGCGCGCGAGGCGGATGGCGGTGCCCGTACCACGAGCCGCCACGCCGGTCGAGACCGCGGCGTCCTACGTCTTCGCCCTCGGCCTCCTGGCCTTCCATCTCGGCCTCGAATACTCGACGCATCGACGCGAGTTCCTCGACGCGGGCAGGAGCCAGGCCGCGCTCGTCCTCGACGGTGAGGTCTGGCGTCTCGCAACGGCGCTGACGCTGCACGCGGACCTGCCCCACGTGCTCGGCAACACCCTCTTCGGCGGCTTCTTCCTGGCGGCGGTCGCCGGGCGGCTCGGGATCGGCGTCGGCGTGCTCTGCTTCGTCACGACCGGCACCCTCGGCAATCTGGCCAACGCGATCTACTACGGATCGGCACACAGCTCGGTCGGTGCTTCGACTGGTGTCTTCGGACTGGTCGGCGTCCTGGCGGGATTGGCCGCCTGGCAGCGGCATCAGACCGCGGCCCCGGGTCGCGGCGCCTGGGTCGCCTTCGCCGCCGGACTCGCGATCGTGGCCATGCTCGGAAGCGGTGGGCCACGGGTCGACTTCTCCGCTCATCTCTTCGGACTGGTCGCGGGCGGACTGACGGGACTGCTCGTCGCACGACCGTTCGCCTTCCGGTCGCGACTCACGCCGATCGGTCAGAGCATCGCGGCGACGTCGGCGGTCGCGTTCGTCCTCGGGGCATGGGCGCTCGCGCTGCGCTGAACCCAGTCGACTCGACGCGACGAAAATGGGGTCTAGACGTCGACCCAGCGTCCACCGGGCTGGGTATGCGGCTCGACGTAGAGATCGGGCGCCCAATCCCATCGCGTCCAGGCCTCGGGCGGCGGAATCGACACGTCCGCCGGAACGGCATCTTCGCGGACGAAGACCGCGTTCGGGTAGAAGGGCTCCGTATAGGCGAGCACATAGCCCTTCTCGCGCCCGAGCTTCTCGAAAGCGGCGAGGCTCGCGCCGTGATATTTCACGTAGTTCTCGTGATCCCAGCGGAAGTCGAGGTCGTAGGCGATCGTCTTCGCGCTCTCCGGTAGGAAGAAGATGTTGTACTCGACGATCACGACGCGCGGTGAGTACGACTGGATCGCCTTCCATACCCAGTAGTCGTGCCCGTCGATGTCGATCGAGAGCAGATCGAATTCCCGCGGCACGTCGTAGCGCCGAAAGAGTTCTTCCACGTTCTCGGGATCGACGTACTCCTGTTGCACGACGACGCCGTCCGCGCGATCACTCCCCTCCATCAGAAGACCGGACCAGCCATGATGCAGGCGCAGGTTCGCGCTATTCGAATGATGGACACCGTCCCAGGCGCCGAACTCGACGAAGCGCTTGTTCGTGGCTCCGATCTTCTCGAAGAGGCGGAACAGCACTCCGTCCTCGCCACCCTGTGAATAGGTGCTGGAAGCGTGCGCTTCGAGATCGGACTTCCAGGCTTCCTCGGTCATCGTCACGGACAGGATCCTCGCTCTCGCTCCGCGCGCGCGGCGCGAAGGGATCGGGAGGCTATCATGCGAACTTCGATCTGGAGACCCCGAAGATGGAAAACGAGAAGATCTACTCGGTGGGCAAGCTCATCGTCGGCATGACGTGGCTCGTCGCCACGGCCTGCTTCTTTCCGCCCCTCGAGACGAGTTCGATCGGAGGCTTTGGCCGCAGTCTCTTCGGCGTCCTCGCCGTCGTGCATCTCGTCGAATGTGTGGCCTTCCTACGCGTTCTCAAACAGAGCCCGCGCCCGCTCATAGGCGAGCTCTGGCAGACCTTCCTCTTCGGCGTCGTGCACGTCTCCATGCTGCGCGCCGAACTCGCAGGATCCGAGAGCAAGCCGTAGCCGACCCCGTCTGACCCTCTCCGACTCTCTTCGATTCTCGTCGGGGCCGCCCCTCGTCAGCGCCACTCTCGTCAGGCCGCGCTGAGCGTCGCCCAGAGACGCATCGCCGCATAAGCGCGATACGGCCTGTAGGCCTCGAGTTCGCGGTCGACGTCGCGCTCCGGTCTCGGCTGAGTGCCGGCCGGAGAGATCGCCTTACGCAGCCCGAGATCACCAGCGGGCAGCGCATCCGGCTCACGCAGCACGCGCATCGCCACGTAATGTGCGGTCCAGGGTCCGATGCCCGGAAGCGCGACCCAGCGCTCGATGTCCTGCTCTAGCCCCTCGCCCGGTTGGAGCAGCGTCGGATCGCGCATCACTTCGCGCGCCAATCCCCGAATCGTGTCGGCCCGAGCTCGGATGATGCCCACCTCTTCGAGCGCGGCGTTCGCCAGGCGGCGCGGCGTCGGAAAGACTCGCGTGAGCGATTCGCATTGCGCGAGTCGACGGGGCAGACGCGTCCCCCAGCGATCCGCCACGCGACCCGCGATCGTCGTCGCGCCCTTGACGCTGATCTGTTGTCCGAGGATTCCGCGAACCGCGGTCTCGAATCCGTCGTAGGCGCCGGGCACGCGAATCCCGGGACAATTCGCGACGTGCGCATGCAGTGGTCGGAGCGATCGATTCGGCGCGTCCTGTGCCAGTACGGCATCGATCGCCAGCGCGTCGGCATCGAGGTCGAAGAGCTGACGAAGCCGACCACTCGTCTCGATCAAGCCTTCGGGCGACGAGGTCTGCACGGCGACGCGAAGGCGCCGACGTTCGGCGTCCTCGCGGACCGCGATGGAACCCGTCCCCCCGGACGTACGAATCGTTCGCAGATATCGATCCTGGGTCACGACTTCCACACCGGGGATCGCTCGGTCGCGAAAGAAGTCGAGGAGCGCCGACCAGGCAAACGGCGGCCGGAACGGAAGGGAGAGCTCGATCACGCTCTTCTCTTCGATCGACTTCGCGTCGCCCGAGGCCTTCGATCGCGCGGATGTGACTCGCTTCTTCGCCGACTTCTTTCCGGCCTTCGCCTTCTTCGGCCGAGATCGCTGGCGGCGGAGCGCGCTCGGCGGCCGACCATAGACCTCGCGGATACAGGCGTTGAAGCGGCGCAGGCTGCTGAAGCCCGCGCTGACCGCGATCTCGGTCATGGGCATCGTCGTCTCGTCGATCAATTGTTTCGCGAAGAGCGTTCGTCGCATCTTGGCGACGGCGCGCGGTGTCGCGCCGAGATGCTGATCGAAGAGACGTCGGAGATGCCGCGCCCCGATCCCGAGTCGATCCGCGAGATCATCGACGCTGCCGCCGTGATCGAGTGCACCCGCCTCGATCAAGCGCAGCGCGCGCGAAACGCTCGCGGCCGTCCCCAGCCAGGCCGGCGTCCCCGGCGCGGTCTCCGGCCGGCATCGCAGGCATGGGCGGAAGCCCGCCGCCTGGGCTGCGGCAGCACTCATCCAGAACGTGCAGTTCTTTTCCTTGGGCGTCGGCGCGGGACAGACCGGGCGACAGAAGACTCCCGTCGTCTTGACCCCCGTGAAGAAGCGCCCGTCGAAGCGTGTGTCGCGCATGCTGAGTGCGCGATAGCAGCGCTCGGGATCGAGGACGGGAGCCTCGCCCTCCTCCACTTCACGAACCGGATTCGCAGCCTCACTCGGGGGGTCGATCAGGGCATCCATCTCGCGAGCGTAGCGTCACGAGGGCTCCCGACTCGCCGTTTTCGGACATCGTCCCGGTCGAGCACGAAAGGACGCCAACCGGGCCCTCAGGCCAGGACGGCTATCGCTGTCGAGGCCAACTGCAGTCGATCCGCGAGCCGCGTCAGGAACGCGACCCTTCTCGACGACGACCGCCACGCTCCCGGGACGAGCGTCGATAGCCGGATCGATCACCAGCGCCCGACCCCGCTCCATCGTCGGGGTTCCGCGGCCCCCGACGTGGCGGCCTCGCAGAGATCAGACACTCCGGCCCGTCCCCGATCAGATCCTCGCGACCGACGCGCCGAAGGGCGTCGCGGACCGTCGCCCAGTTATCGGGTGCGAAGAACTGGAGCAGCGCGCGCTGGACGTTCCGGTCCTTGAGTCGCTTCGCCGTCTCGACCGGCTTCATCGTCATCGGGTCGAGCCCCGTCCAGTACATGCAGGTCGCCACGTCCATCGGCGCCGGGATGAAATCCTGCACCTGTCGCGGGCGATAGCCGCGCTGCTTGAGGAACACGGCGAGCTCGATCATCTCTTCGATGCCCGACCCGGGATGGCTCGCGATGAAGTAGGGCACGAGGTACTGCTCCTTGCCCGCACGCTTCGACGCCGCTTCGAAGCGTTCCGCGAAGATCTCGAATCCGCTTCGCCCGGGCTTCTTCATCAGATCGAGGACGCGATCGCTCACGTGCTCGGGCGCGACCTTGAGATGCCCACCGACGTGATGCGCGGCCAGGTCCTCGAGGTACTCGGGCTCGCGCGCGGCCAGATCCATCCGGATGCCCGACGCGATATGCACTCGCTTCACGCCCTTCACCTGCCGCGCGCGCCGCATGAGATCGAGGGTCGGCGCATGATCCGTGTCGAGGAGCTTGCAGATCTTGGGATGCACGCACGAGAGTCGACGACAGACGCGCTCGACCTCGGGCTTCGTGCATCGCATGCGATACATGTTCGCGGTCGGGCCGCCGAGATCGCTGATCCCCCCCTTGAACTCGGGGTTCGCGGCGAGGGCTTCGACTTCGCGGATGATCGAGTCGGGGCTGCGACTCTGGATCTCTCGCCCCTGATGCATGGTGATCGAGCAGAACGTGCAGCCACCGAAGCAGCCCCGCATGATCTGCACGGAATCCTTGATCGTTTCCCAGGCCGGCGGCGACGAGGCGTAGTCCGGGTGGGCCCGCCGCGTGTAGGGCAGCTCGTGGATACGATCCATCTCGGCCTCGGTGAGGGCTAGGGCCGGCGGATTCACGACGAGCAGCCGATCGCCATGTCGCTGGATCAACCGGCGGGCGTTCTTCGGGTTCGTCTCGTGGTGGAGATGTCGCGTCATCTCGGCGAAGGCGCGGTGATCGGTCTTCACCTCTTCGAACGATGGCAGCTCGATCGTCTCGTCACCGGCGGCACCCCCGAACGACATGTCCGGAAGCGTCGCGTTCTTCCCGAGGAGATAGGCGACGCCACGCATCGAGCGAAGACTCGTCAGCTCGTCACCACGATCGAGGCGCTGCGCGATCTCGAGCAGCGTCGCCTCGCCCATGCCGTATCCCAGCAGATCTGCCTTCGACGTCACGAGGTTCGACGGCCAGACGCGATCACTCCAGTAGTCGTAGTGCGCGATGCGCCGAAGCGAGGCTTCGACCCCTCCGCTGATGACGGGCACGCCCTTCCAGGCTTCGCGACATCGCTGGGCGTAGACGGCGGTCGGGCGATCCGGACGCAGACCGATCTCGCCTCCGGGCGAATAGGCGTCGGCGTTACGGCGCTTCTTGTTCGCCGTGTAGTGATTGATCATCGAGTCCATGTTGCCGGCGCTGACGGCGCAGAAGAGGCGCGGTCGTCCGATTTCGCGCCAGGCGTCGGCGCTCTGCCAGTCGGGCTGGGAGAGAATCGCGACACGAAAGCCATGCGCTTCGAGCCAGCGACCCAGGATGGCCATCGCGAAGGAGGGATGATCGACGTACGCATCGCCCGTCACGAACACGATGTCGGGCGCGTCCCATCCCCGCGCTTCGATGTCCGCACGCGACATCGGGAGGAAGGCCTCTCGCGAAATCGATTCCTGCGCACGTCGTGTCCTGGGGCCCGGCATCGACCCACGGTAGCAGTGCCCGTTTCCGGGCCTCGTCCGGGCTAGTCTCCGCGCGTGTCCCGAAGCGAAGCCTGTCCCCATCGACCGCCCTGCCCCGGATGTCCGCGCTTCGGCGCGACGCACCTTCCCGAGGTGGCCTGGACGCGACTGCAGACGCTCGCGAAGTCCGCCGGGCTTCCCGAACCGCCGATCCACACGGCGCCCGCGAGCGGACATCGACATCGCGCGCGCCTCGCCGTCCGCGGCAAGGCGAACAATCCGAAGATCGGACTCTTTCAGAGCGGCAGCCATCGGATCGTGCACATCCCGCGATGCGAGGTGCATCATCCGCTGATCAACGAGGCGGCCAGCGAGATTCGTGCGGCGATTCGCGAGACCGGCGTCTCGCCCTACGCGGACCGCCCGCATCGCGGAGCGCTGCGCTACCTGCAGCTCGTCGTCGAGCGCGCGACTCGACGCGTGCAGGTCGTGCTGGTCGGATGCGGAGAAACACCCGAGGTGCTCGGCGACCTGCCCACTGCCGTCGAGTCGCGACTCGGCGATCGACTGCAAGGGCTCTTCTTCAACGCCCAGCCCGAGCGAAGCAACTCGATCTTCGGCCCCTCGACGATCCAACTGACGGGTGCCCCCGCCACGCGCGAGAGCATCTGCGGCGTCGACGTCCATTTCCCTCCGGCGGCCTTCGGCCAGAACCACCTTCCGCTCTTCGAACGCGCGGTCGAGCGGATCGCTGCTCTCGTGCCGGCCGGGTCGACCATCGCCGAGTTCTATTGCGGCGTCGGTTCGATCGGCCTGCCCCTGCTCGGCGCCGCCAGGGCGATTCGCTTCAACGAGCGCAATCCGGATGGACTCGCCGGTCTCGAGAGGGGACTCGCCGAGCGGCCCGACGCCGAACGCGCCCGCGCCCACTTGCTGCCCGGCACCGCAGGCGAACGCCTCGATGCGCTCCTTGGGGCCAACGTCGTCGTCGTCGATCCGCCGCGACGCGGTCTCGACGAAGCGCTCTGCGAGGCACTCGCGGCGTCGCCGCCGGAACGCCTCGTCTATCTCTCATGCGGCCTCGAGAGCTTGTCGACCGACCTCGAACGACTCCGCTCGAGTGGACGACTGGCGCTTCGTGGCATCGAGGCTTTCGACTTCTTTCCCTTCACGGAGCATGTCGAAACCCTCGTCTGGCTCGACCGGATCGACGGCGGCCACTGACTCGAATCGCCGCGAAGTGTCATCATCTGGCCGCGGCGAAACACCGCGCCACAACACGAGGCATCACGGGCATCCCGATCGGCGTAGCGTCGCCCGCGCACCGAGCCCGTAGAACCCACCGGCTTCCGAGGAGATCTAGTGTCACTCGTCTCCGAACTCGCCCTCTGGCAGCAGGCGCTGCTCTTCGCGCTCGCGCTGATTTCCCTGGTCTACGTCTTCTACTTCCAGATCTGGGTCGCGATCGCAGCGGGCTCCGATCTGATCTTCGCCGGCGCGCTCGCGATCGCGATCGCCAGCATCGCCGTTCCCGCCGTCTTCGCGCATCTCTCCGCCGAGATCATCGACCGCAGCTCCCTTCCAGAGGCCCTGATCAGCGCGGACGAGAAGGTCGCGGCGATCGAATCGCTGCCGCGAGAGCTGATCGATCGCGCCCTCGAGAAGATCGGCTACGAGCCCGCACCCGACGAGGTGGTCCTGCCTCCGCCCGAGCCGACGCCCGGCCCCTTCGAATCGCGCATCCGCCCTTCCGTCGAAGCGCTCGTCGCGACGGTGCTGCGCGCGGCGAGCTTCTTCACAGCGACGGTCCTGCTCTTGATGGCGCTCGCCCTTCGCTCGTCGACGTCGACCACGCGCGTGCTGCACGCTCTCACGAAGCGAACCGACGCCCTCGAAGCGCGCCTCTCCGAGGGGGAGACGCAATCGGCGCCCGAAGCCACGAGTCAAACGGATCCCGCCGCGACTGCGTCGGCCTAGATCGCTTCGCCCGGGTAGAGCGACCTAGTCCGCGTCGCTCTTGGGTGGGAAGGCCTCGAGGACCTTGGTCACGCCCTTCTCCAGGCGCTTCTGCCCGCGATCCCGATCCCGCGTGCCGACGATCCCCGTCCCCCATCCGCGCCAGACGAGGTCTTCGTTGGTCGGGTCGAGGAAGTCGATGATCAGGGTCGACTCCTGGAAGTTGCGGACATTGGCGGAGGTATAGACGCTGCCGAATCCGGAGTAGCGATTGCGATAGCCGTAGCCCGCACCCGTCGAGTACCCGTCGACGCGGATGCGCTCTTCGAGGATCACGCTGTAGCTGACCTGGAAGTCTGCCGCTTCGGGCGATGTGACGGCCTCGAAGCCCCGTCTCGCGAGTTCGGCCTCGATGGCGACGCGCAGCCGCTTGCGCAGCAGCGTGTTGTCGGCGAAAGGATCGACGCCCTCGACCTCGGGCGGCTCGAGCCAGAAATAGCGCTCGAAGTCTTCGAGCGGGCGGGTGGGATCCCAGTCGCTGCGAACGTTGAAGCTCTGGCAGGCGGTGACACAGAGCATCAGCCCGACGAGCAAGCTCGGGATCATGGGGAACTGGGAGAATCGACCCATCACGTCTCCTCGCGGCAACCCGGCGGCAGCGCGCCGGCATCGGGTTCTCGAGACATACGGTAGCGCTCGAATGCGCCCCGACGCGCGTTCACCCGCCGTATCGCAGTGCTAGCCTCGGACGCGTCAGATGAACGCAAAGTCTGTCCTCGGTTCGGTGTCGAACGAGGACCGGAGGTTCCGTGCCCCTCGATCCCGAAGCCCAGGCCCTGCTGGAGACACTCTCCGCCGGTCCTGAGGTCGACCCCTTCACCCTCTCGCATACGACCATGCGCGCCGCATTCGCCGCGCTCAATTCCGGCGCGCCCGGTCCCGATGTCGCGCGCGTCGAAATGCACGAGGCCAATGGACCCGCCGGCAAGATCCCGGTCCGCGTCTACACACCCGCTGGCGACCTGCCCAAGCCGGGACTCATGTACTTCCATGGCGGCGGCTTCGTCGTCTGCGACCTCGATTCCCACGACGCGACCTGTCGAGATTTGGCCGCCGGCGCCGACTGTGTCGTCGTCTCCGTCGACTACCGGCTCGCGCCGGAAGCCGTCTTCCCCGCCGCGCCCGAGGACTGTTATGCGGCGACTCAATGGGTCGAACGCCAGGCAGAATCCCTCGGAATCGACGCGACGCGCCTCGCTGTCGCGGGCGACAGCGCGGGCGGCAATCTCGCCGCGGCCGTAACGCTGATGAGCCGCGATCGCAGGGGCCCGGCGATCCAGCACCAGCTGCTGATCTACCCCGTCACGGACCATCGCTTCGACACGAATTCCTATGAGACCAACGCCAGCGGCTACTTCCTGACCCGCAGCATGATGAAATGGTTCTGGCATCACTATCTCGGATCCGAGGAGGACGGAGCGAACCCCCTCGCTTCACCGCTTCGCGCGAGTGATCTCACGGGATTGCCGGCAGCCACGGTTCTGACGGCGGAGTACGACCCGCTGCGCGATGAAGGGCAGGCCTACGCCGAACGACTCGAGAAGGCTGGCGTAGAGACCACCTATATCGACTACCCGGGCGTCTTCCACGGATTCTTCGGCATGACCGAGCAGCTTCCGCGCGCTCGACAGGCGGTCGCGGACGCCTGCGAGGCGCTTCGCAAGGCCCTTCGAGACTGATCCATGCCGTGGCATCACATCGCATTGCCAAGCCCGCTCGACCCGGGCGAAAAGACCGCCGCACGGATCGATGATCGCGAGATCCTCGTATGCCGCGTCGACGAAGGTTATTTTGCCGTCGCCAATCGCTGCACCCACTCGGCCTGGCCCCTGCAATCCGAACCGATCGAAGGGATGGAGATCGTGTGCACCCTGCATGGAGCGCGTTTCGACCTGCGCGACGGCTGCCCCACGGCGGGGCCTGCCAGCCGTCCGCTGGCCACCTATCCGATCGAGCTTCGCGACGGCGAACTCTACGTGAGCGTTTGATGATGTCGCGCATCGACCTTCTCCGACTCTCGCCGATTCTCGTTCTCGCGTTCTGTGTCTCGTGCACGTCGCTGAACTATCCCGAGCCGGAACCCGAACCCGGCTGGGAAGAGAAGGCGGTCTACCAGCCGCCTCGGGCTCGCGCGGCCCGACCCGTAGCGGGCGAGGAGAGCGCACTCGCCTGGAGCGATCTCACCCGTCTCGCACGCGAGCATCGTCAACAGGGCGAGTACGAGGAAGCGCGCGAACGACTGAGCCAGGCCGCACTCCAGGTGAGCGCCCTGCCCCCGACGAACGCGCAGCGAAGGACCGTGCTCGGCATGCAGGCGCGTCTGGCCGAGGACATGGCTGAACGGGGAGACATCGAAGCCGCCGACCTCCTGGCCGACGAACTCTTCGAACAGGTCGAGGCAGAGCCCGACGTCGGCGGCACCGCGCTGATTTCACTTGCGCTGTCGACGGCCGAGAGACGCGAAGCAGCCGCTCTCGAAGCGGGCGAGGAGGATGCGCAGCTGGCTCTCCTGCGACTCGCCCTCGATACGGCGGAGAGACGTTCGACCAGCCGAGATCGCATGGAACTGGGCGCTCTCGTAGCGGACAAGGCCTACCGCGGAGGCGACCTACTGCTTGCCCGACGCGCGATCGACGTCGCGGTCGAGGACGCGCAACGCGTCATCCCCACCCGCAAGGCGCGTATCGCGGAGCTCGAATCCGAGCGTGCGCGAATCGCGCTTGCGCAGGGCGACCTCGTCGCGGCTGCGTCGGCCGCCACGACCGCGAACCAGTTGAACGCCGAAGCCGAAGTCGAGTCGGCGCGCCAGGGCGTGGGCGAGGCCCTCCTGGCGGAGATCCTGGCGGAACAGGGTGAGCTGGAACGCGCGCGACTGATCGCACTCGGCGCGTATGCGCGCGTCGACGGTGACGACACGATCACCCCGCATGACCGGCGGCGTATCGTCGCGGGAATGGCTCGGGTCGATCGTGCTTCGGGCGAGTTCGCCTCCGCGAGGCGTCATTTCGAGGAAGCCCTCGAGATCGAGGGTCTCGATCTCGACGGCGACCGGAATCTCGTGCGAACGCTCGCGGGCGAGCTTCAGGAACTCGACTCGCTCGAATCCTCGTCCTTGATGGCTCCGACCTTGGAATAGACACAGACCTGATTGCGACCGCCGGCCTTCGCGGTGTAGAGCGCCTCGTCCGCTCGCCGCAGCAGCGGACTCGGTGTCGCGATCTCGGGACTCCAGCAAGCGATCCCGATGCTGATCGTCGTGCTCACGATCGCACCGCCTTCCACGGGGACCCGCACCCGCTCGACCGAGCGTCGCCAGCGCTCCGCGAACACCTCCGCGCCGTCGCGGTCGTTGTTGCTGAGGATGACGATGAACTCCTCGCCGCCGAAGCGCCCGATGCAGTCCGTGTCTCGCACCATGTCGTGCATGGTGCCCGCGACCCCGACGAGGACCTGATCTCCGACGAGATGCCCATGGACGTCGTTGAAGGTCTTGAAGTCGTCGATGTCGGCGAGGACGATCGCGAAGGGGGACCCGTAGCGCTGTGAACGGCGACATTCGCGCTCGAGCCGTTCATCGATCTGCCGGCGATTCGCCAGCCCGGTCAGAGCGTCGGTTCGCGAGAGCCGCTCGAGTTCCTGGTTCTTTTGGATGAGTTCACGCTGGGTCCGAACGAGCTCGAGGTGAAGTGCGACGCGCGCGATCAACTCGGCAGCGTGGAATGGCTTGGAGATCGTGTCCGACGCGCCCTGCTGCAGGAGCTGTGCGCGGCGTGCGGGATCCGTCACTGCCGTCAGGACGATAAAAGGGGTCGGATGCTCCGCATCGGCGTCCTTGCGACTCATACGAAGGAGCTTCTCACCATCCAGGCCGGGCATTTCGAGATCGCAGAGGACGAGGTCGGGAGACTCGGCCAGCATCATGCGCAGACCGTCGATGCCGTCGCGCGCCTCGATGATTCGATCGAAGAGACAGGCGGAGCGAAGCGCCTCGCGGATCTCGCCACGCTGCGACTCCGAATCTTCGATGACGAGAATCGTGGTCACGGAAAAGGGGGTCTCCCAGACTGTCGTGTCCTCCGGTCTATCGGATCCGCGCCCCGGTAAATCGAGCCCTTGCCTGGATTAATTGCCGCTCGGGGTGCAGTTTTCGCGAGGGGATGTACTCGGAGCTGTTCGCACGAGTACGCCCGTCGGCACCCGGCCGGCAAATCGAAACCGCTGCCCGCGACGCGCCAAACATCACCGCGGCGCGGGTCAGGCCCGTCGCCGCGCCTCGATCGACACGAAGGCCGGATTGCGTCCGAGGAGGACAGGCAGACGCTGCTCGTTCTGGATCTCCAGGTCGAGCGCCTCGAGCATGGGGGCGTAGTCGAGAATCGGATGCAGCGCGCAGAAGCCGACGGCCCACGCGATCCAGTTGGCCGGCCGGTAGTAGACCTCACTCGTGACGCGCCCCACGAAGCCGCCACAGGGCCGCGCGAAATCGGTGATCCAGAGCGAGCCTCCGGGTCGCAACAGGCTGACGAGATGTCCGAGCATCTCCTCTGCACGATCGACTTCGAAGAGATTCAGGAAGTAGTTCGCGACGACGACGTCGAACGGTTCGAGCGGAACATGCGTGGCGACATCCGCCTGCACGAGTTCCGCCTCGAGGGCGTCGGCGTCGAGCCGAGCGGCCAGGCGCGTCAGCATTTGCGGCGAGAGATCGACGGCCGTGACGCTCGCCCCCCGGCGACTCGCCTCCAGAGCGTCCGCTCCGCTCCCGACGCCCGCATACAGGATACGCTCGCCCGGGCGAATGGCCTCGATCTGGAACCGCTTCGAAGCGGAGATGCGACCACGGGAATAGAGGGCGGCCAGCCCATCGTAGATCGCAGAGATCGATCCATAGGGGTATTCGTCGAAACGCACGACGACAGGGTCGACTAACGGAGCTCGGCTTCGAGGAAGGTCTCGATATCGCGCCAGGCTTCGGCCGACGTCTCTGCATCGAAGACGTCCGGACGCGCGTCGTTCAGAAATGCGTGCTGGACCCCGATGTAGGTCAGCACCTTCGCATCGACGTCCGCATTCGAGAGGGCCTCCTCGAGCGTGCGAACGTCCGCCGCCGAGATGAAGTCGTCGTTCTCGGCGAATACCCCGAGCACCTTCGCACGACAGGCCTCGAGATCGAGAGACACGTTCGGATGGACGCCGTAGCAGTCGACGACCGCGGCGATCTCCGGGCGCAGGCAGGCCGCGTAGAGAGCGAGCTGTCCGCCCATGCAGAAACCGATGCAACCGATCTTCGCGCCCTCGGTCGCGGGCTCGCGTCGCAACGCCTCGACGGTCGAACCCAGGTCGCGCCCGGCTCGTTCGATCTCCAGTTCCATCATCAGCCGCCCGGCTTCGTCGGGATCCGTCGTCGACTCGCCGCGGTAGAGATCCGGAGCCATGGCGACGAATCCCGCCCGTGCCAGTCGATCGCAGACGTCGCGGATCTGCGGCACGAGCCCCCACCATTCCTGGAGCACGACCAACCCGGGCCCGCGGCCGTTCGGTGGCGTCGCGACGTAGGCGGCGAACTCACCATCCTCACTCTCGACCGTGATCTCCCGCCCCGCATCACTCGCCATCTTGCGTCCCCCTCCAATCGGTCGAACGACCCTGTCCGCCAGGTCACGACCTTGCTGGCGGGCACACGATACAGCGACGCGGGCAGGGTCGCGAAGGGCAGCGGCGGATGTCGTGCCAGGCGTCGCGGTCGGGAAAGCCAGCGGCTCGGCGAGGCCGCCGCTGTCGGGGGCGAGAATCGAAGGGCTCGTGGGACCGAGCGGTCGTCCGCCTTCCGCGATTCGCTACGGCGTACCGCGGGGATTGCCGGAGCCGAAGGGCCGGATCGCTCCGCCCGGAATCGGACCGGCTCCGCCGCCGCCGACGAGACTCTGACAGCCCGAACCCGCCGAAGCGCAGGGCCGCAGCTCGGGGTTCGCCATGTCGAAGGACTGTATCGCGACGCCGCGCGGGCCTTCGGCGACGGGCGGGGGGAAGCTGTTCTTCGCGAGGCCGGGACCTTCTCCACCGCCCGTCGAATCATCGAAGAGCTGAGCGGGATTGATCGGCGGGATCGGCGGCGGCACGTCCGCGGCGACCGGAGTGCCGGGCCCGGCGGCCGAGACCGGCGGCGGCTGCGGCGTGGAACCGCCCGAGCCGCCCGTAGGCGCAGCCGCGACCACGACAGGCGCGGCCATCGCGATGGGCAGTTCGTCGTTTCCGCTGATGTCGGGTTCGGCCATGGGCTCGATCTCGTCGACGGAGCTGCCGACGAGGGCGCCCGCCATGATCGAGTCGAGTTCCAGATCGAGCTCGAGCGGTTCCGGCTCATCCAGGGGCGGACCGGCCGCGACGGGCGGTGCCTCGTCGACCTTCGATCCTCCGCCCCAGCGATCCGAGAGCGGTCCACAGACGAGGAGCAGCGCGATCACGATCAGCGCTCCTCCGATCTTCAGCGTGTTCTTCTGTGTCGGACTCATCTTCAATCTCCCGTCCTGCCGTCGCGACCTCAGTCGAAACGGAAATTCACGTAGCCGCCGACGATATGACGGCTGTAGTCGTAAACGCGGCGATTCGACTCGTTGTCGAGATACGACCAGCGCGCGCTCACCGATAGAACCTCAGTCAGATCCTTCTCGATCTCGGCCTCGAAGTTCACCTCGTGCTCCTCGCGATCCGCGCTCGCGAGTGGCACGTACGAAACGCCCACCACTTCGTTGTCGGGAAACGTCGAGGGGTTCGCGAAGTCTCGGTATTCGTAGGTCGCCCGGGTAGAGATCCTGAAATCGAGCGGCAGCTCGACCCCGATGCCCGCGCTGAAGAAATGCGAGAAATGCTCCCACTCGTCGCCTTCGGCGTCGTAGTAGCGGAATCGATAACCGCCATCGAGCGTGACCTCTTCGACGACATCGTCGATCGCTGCGGGCACGGGAAGCAGCACGTCGTGGTGAAGGACGGCACCGAAAAACACGCCGTCCTGGTTTCGCTCCGTGTCCTCGCGAAGACCGATCGGACCACAGCCGCTCGTCGTCGAGGTGCAGCCCCCACCGCCACCCTCGTCCTCGATATCGTCGGGATTGAATCGCAGATCGTTCGCGATCACTTCGGCGAGGAGAACCGTGCGTCCGGCTCGGTCCCAGGTGTGTGAGATGCCGGCTTCCGACGCATGCACGCGCAGGAAGGACTCGTCCTTCAACCACGCGAATCCGAACTGATAGCGCGCCTGCACGAGCGTGTTCGGTCCGAGTCGGCGCGTGACATAGGCGCCCACGGTCGGGTAGTTCGTATTGAAGTCGCTGAGATCGAAATGGGCCGTACCGTAGTAGCTGCCCGTCACGCCGCCGCTCCATTCGTCGACGCTGAAGAGCTGCATGCCGGTTTCGATCTCCCAGACCCCGCGTCCGTCCTTCTCACCGTCCTGTGTGATCTGCAGACCGGAGCCAGGCTGGACGGACTGCGTCTCGCCGCCCTGCAGGAGCACGTTGTCGTCGTACTCCAGGCCGGCGCTCATGCGCACGTAGTAGGGAAAGAGCTCGGTCGACTCGAGCATTCGCAGAGCCTGTTTTCCCCAGGGTCCGTCCTCGCCGTCGACTTCGATCACCCGCAGAAAGGCGTCGCGGGCCTTCGTTCGCTCGGACGCATCGAGCCAGGCGAGGCCCGCATAGTAGGAAGCGACCGGTTCGGTCTTTGCCGGAGAGAGGCGTGCAGCCCGCTCGAGCGAGGGCGCCGCGCGTTCGGGGTCGCCGTTTCGCAGATCGAGGAGTCCGCGGTAGAGCGCGAACTCGGCCTCTTGCCGCGTCTTGCCCGCGGCAGCGTCGAGAGCGGCGCCGGCTTCGGTGAAGCGTTCGAGGTGATAGAGCGCGACCGCTCGGTACAAGTCGGCGTCGCCCTGCTGCCCCTCGCCGAGATCCGTCTCAGTGGGAATCCGCTCGAGATCCGAGAGGGCTTCGGGATAGAGTCCTGCGCGGATGCGACATTCCCCGGCCAGCAGCCTTGCGCGGTCCTCGAGTCCCTCGATCTCTCCAATGCCGCGGAAGGCCTCGTCACAGCGACCCGCTTCCGCATCCGAAATCGCCGTCGCGATCGCGCCTTCGACCTCGCTCGCATGCGTCACCCCCGCGATGCCGAGGGCGATCGCGAGAACTGCAGCAATGAGGACCGAACACGTACGCACGTTTATCCCTGTTCCGGTTTGGAAATGAAAGGCCTGTCGGGCACCTGCCCGAGCCGAACGAGCCCGTTAGTCGGTGACCCGATTCACGCGGCTCCGGGCTGGCGATTCGCGACGACACGTCGCTCGCGTCGCCCAACGGCGGAGAGACCGGCCAGACCGAGCGCCATCAACAGCGCCGTGCCCGGCTCGGGCACGACGACGGGAATCGCATTGAAGAGCAGTCGCGGTGAATCGCGACCGTTCGGGGCCATCGACATGTCGAAGCGGAAGGTGACCTTCTCGCCGACGAGGCCTCCGCCGATCGTCCAGCCGAGGTAGTTGCAGTTCCCGCCCGAGTTCGAGCAGGCGAGGTCCTGGATCCGAACGAAGGGATCGAAGCTCCCGTCGAAGTCGAAGCCGGGGACCGCCATCGTATCGAGCGGCATCGGTGCCATCGGATCGAGCGCGATCGACACCTCGCTGGCATCGTACTCGTTGCCCGTCCCGGTCCCGAGATCGAGCATCGTGAGCGCGAGGGTGAAGGGTCCGACGATCCCAGCGGTATTGATCGCACTGATCTCGAGGGTCACGATCGCCGAGTAGGCTGTCGTCACGCCGGACAGGTCTGCCTGACACGCGTTCGGCGAAGAGCTCGTCAGGATGCAGACTTCGCCCGCGGCCGACCCCGAGAAGTCGACCTCGAACGAGCCGCCTCCGCTCGGATCGCCCGCAGAATAGAGCGGCGTCGACAGATCGACTGCGAATCCCGGCAGCGCCGAGATCTCGGGTGACGGGATGAAGCCGATCCCCGTGCTGTCGAAATTCGCCGGGACCGCGCTCGCCGTCGTCGCGAGGAGCAGACCGATCGTCCCCAGCACGCCGGTCTTGAGGCCTGCCGAGATCCCGCCCAACCACTCCATCGAACCGTTTCGTCTCATCGTTTCCACCCCTGGTGCACAGAGCTCTGGTGCTCTGAGTGCCCTTCATCCCGCTCGAGGGGACTGCCGATCGCCGCTCATTCGCGGAATTCAGCCGTCCCGACAGGAGCCGGATCTCAAGAGTCCAAAAGGGTCTCCCGAGGATGGAGTGAAGTGGTGAGTCGTTCGGTTTTGTGGCAGGCATCATTTGCAGAAATGGGGGTTTTAAGCATCACTTTTGACGGAAAATCGTGTGCAACGGTCCATCAAGGGAAAAAATTGTATCGCTTGGAGCGCGTACCGCATCAGGTGCGTTCCCACCGGGGGTGATTCATCCCGGCCTCACTCGAGTCGCAGCAGCCAGCCTTCGAAGGGCTCGCCTTCTGGAAAGCCCGGCAGTCCGGGGTGGTCGTGGCCGGCGGGAGCCGCCTCGAGTTCGGAGATCGAGCGGCGAGCGCGCCTCGCCAGCCGAGACAGGACACGATCGAGGCCGAGCGGAGGGCCACTGCGATTCTGCGTGACGAGGAGAACGCCGCCCGGCGCAAGATGCGCGATGCAGCGCCGCAAGATCGGCTCGAGATCGCGCGAGAGAGACCAGAAGCGATGCCCCGCCGCTGCGGCGGTGGGCGGGTCGAGCACGATCCCTGCGAAACGCGCTTCGGGTGGCAGCGTCTCGAGAAAGCGGCGGCCGTCGATGCGCACACTTTCGTGGCGCGCTGCATCGACGCCTTGATCCGCGTTCGCGCGAAGGTTCTCCTCGAGTCGCTCGAGGTACGCGGCCGACAGATCGACCGACGTGACGCGCTCGGCGCCGGCGGCGAGGAGCGATGCGCTGAAGGCGCCGGTATGCGCAAAGAGATTCAGCCAATGGCCGCCGCGTGCGGTGTGCGGAGCGAGGCGACGCCGATTCTCGCGCTGATCGAGAAAGAGACCGAATCCCGGGCGCACTCGACGCGGCGAGGCCCAGCCCGGATCGACGTGGAACCGCAGCCCCTCTTCGCGGACGTCGAAGCCGATCTCGCTCGGCGAATGTCCGCATTCCGCGAGCCGTTCCAGACCACCTTCGATCCAGCGCACGCGATCGAAACGCGCTCTACCTGCACCCGCGCCAGCACTTCGTTCCGGCTCTCGCAGATGCAGCAACTCGAGGATGCTCCAGGGCTCGCCCTCTGGCGTGAGCGGAAGTTGCGCGCGCAGCGCATCGACGACGCGCTCTCGAAACCCGTCGCTCGCCCGCCCCGTCACGAGGACACGCATCAGCGGACCGAGTCGATCGACGAAGAGGCCCGGTAGGGCGTCGCCCTCGCCATGCACCAGTCGAAAGGCGTTGGTTCCGCTCTCCGCGACATCGACGAGCAGATCGCGACGCCTCGCGATCGCGCGCGCGACGCGCGAATCGACGGACGGAATCTTCGACTCCGAGACGCTGCCCGCCGCCCAGACCCGAGCTGCGATCCGACCCTCCCCCTCCGCACGCGCCCAGCCGAGTGCTTGCCCCGCACGCGACACCACGCTCATCAGACACCCGGGTCGGAAGCGCGCTGCCGCGTCACTCGCGTCGTCGGCGAGGATCCAGGGATGCCCCTTCTCGATCGCCCTCGCCGTCTCCAGCGAAACGCGAAACACTGGCGGTTCGGAATCGTCCTCGTCATCCGACCAGGCAGGCTCCTCCGGCCAGTCGAAGGGCAGCGGCCCGGGTCCAGGATCCGGCGCCAGGCAGAGCCCGCCCGGAACGCCGAGTCCCCCGCGCTCGAGATCCCCGACGATCGGCAACCCCGCGTCCCCCAATCCCTGCGCGAGCCTGCCAGCATCGACTTCGGCCCCGGCTGCCCCGACAGCGACGTCGGCCAGCTCGGTCCCGATCCCGGCGGCACTCACTTCGACCGTGCGCAGACGAACGACGGCGAGACCGTCGCGTGCGGGGTCGATCTCGAACTCGACCTCGGCCCCTCCCTCGGCTTCTCCCGGGCCAGCGCCTCCACCCGGCAGATCGAGCGATCCGCCCGGCCAGGGCACGGCGTCGACCAGACCGATCCAGTTCGAATGGGCTCCGAAGGGCGGAGGCGGAATCACCTCTGATGGAACGTCGGCGATCTCCATGCGGGCGCCGGGCTCGCAGGCCAGACTCGCGCGGTCCGCGCGCTGCCCATCGATCGAGATCCGGCCTTCTTCGATCCAGCGCCGCCGCTCGGCGCGGTCGACGCCTGGAAACAAGCACGCGAGCCACGCGCCGAGTTGTTCGACGCGACCGGGAAGACGAAGACGCAGGCTGGGCACGCGCGCGAGGGTAACGAAGCGCCGCTCTGGCGAGCAGCGTACGAGGTCAGAGGCAGTCAGTCAGAAGCAAGGGGTCAGCGGCGGCAGGTCAGCCGCAGAGACCCTTGATGCGACAGAAGAGCGGTGTCATGACGCCCGTGCCGAGGCGGCGTGAGCGGCGAATCGCCGTGCGCAGCTTGCGCGGCAGGTCCGCGCTCTCGATGCACGAACGGAGTCCGTCGGAGAAGCGCGCGGGGCTCTGCTCGAGGGATTCGGTTCCGGTGAGAACGACGACGGGAAGGCGATGGGAGAGGTCGTTGGCCAGCTCGATCGCCGTCGAGCGCGCGACATTGGGCAGCGAGAGGTCGAGCAACAGCAGGTCGAAGGTCTCCCCCTCGATCTGCGCGACGGCCTTCACGAGGTTCGACTCGCGAACGACATCGAAGCTGCCGCGGTCGGCTCGGCCGAGGCTCTCCCGGATCTCTTCGGCAACGTCGAGTCGATCCTCGACGAAGAGGATCCGCATGAACTTCTCGTCACCACGACGGGCCGCGCTGCGGGGGCGGCGCGTGACGAACTCGGCACCACTACTCATCGATGTCTCTCGGCTCCAGGCGTCGGCGGCACGTGCGCGCAGACGAATCGATTCTTTCGTCGAGCGGACTTGCGAGTGTGATCGATGGACAGCATCAACAAAGTGGGTCGGAGGTTTCGCTCGTGACCTTGAGTCCCCTTCGACTCGACAGGCGAAGTCGGACTCGAAGGCGAAGTCGGTCGAGTCATCGAGCGATCGACATTCACCGATCGTGCACGCGCGTTCGCACGATCGACGCGCTCACTGCACGCGATCTGCGCGTCGACCGCACCTGCTCGACGCACGCGCGATGCGCGATACCGTAGGCGCCGACCGGACGACCCGAGCAGACGAAGAACCGGAGGCGCTTTGCGGGAACGACTTCCGAAGATCCTCTTCGAGATCTGCCAGGAACTCGAAGAGCGCGACATCGAGACCTGGGTGCAGGGCGACGCCTTGCTCCACGCGCTCTCGCCGCGTCGCGCCGAGACCTCGCTCGACACGCGATCTTCGGCTCGACCGACAGCGTGTCTGGTCTGCAGAGCGAACCCTGAAGAGGTCCTCGCCGCGCTGCCTCGCGCGGTCGTCACGGCCAGCCGCGCACGACGCCTGACCCTCGCAGCGCCGTCCGGACCCATAGACCTGCTCCCGGTCGGGCGCCGCGATCTCGAATCCGTGCTGCTCGATTTCGGGCTCGGAACCCTCGCCCTCGCCTACCGACCGGCGGACCAAGAGTGGTGCGACCCGAGCGGCGCGCGGGGCGACCTCGAGAACGGACACCTCGACCTTGCGTGCGCCGAACGGAATCCCTTCGCCGGCGCACCCAGGCGCTACTGGATCACGGCGCGCCTGCTCGCCGAACATGATCTCACGCCCTCGACGGCGCTCGTGGAGGCGGCGCGCCGTGCGCTGCCGAGCGCGCTCGAAACACTGCCCCAGGGCGCACCCGCGCGTCGCGAACTCAGCCGGGTCCTGGCGTCCGGCAGCGGCGCGCGCGGCCTCGCCTTTCTGCGCGAGGCCGGCATCACGGCCGCGCTCTTTCCCGGGGCGTCGCCCGCGAACGAAGAAGTCGTGGACCGTCTCGAGGCGGTCCCGGGCCTGCGCTGGGCCGTCTGGCTTCGCGGCAGCGCGCTCCAGTCCGCCCTCGTCCGCCTGCGCATGCCGATCGCGCTGGCGCGCCGCATCGAGCGGATCCATCGCGCCCACCCGATCGACGAGAGCGTCGAGTCGCTGCGCGACGCCGGCATTCGCCGGACCGTGGCCCGGCTCGACGACGCGGAGATTCGCGGACTCCTCGCCTGGCGCCGAATCGAGCTCGACGCGACGCACCCGACCGACGGGACGCGCACCCGATCCAAGCGACTCGACGATGTCGAAACGCGCATCGCCGAGTTCCATGCGCAGCGCGAACGGAGCGGTCGCGTCCGCGCGCTCGCCCTCGACGGCAAGGCCGTGATGGAGGCACTCGGCTCGGGACCCGGACCCCATGTCGGCCGAGCCCTCGCCCATCTCGCTGGCTTCATCGAAACGCATCCGGAAGCCAACGAATCCGATGCACTCGCGCGAGAACTCCGTGCCTGGGCCGACAAAAACAGCGATCCGATCCGCTAGGATCCCGGCGCCCCTCCCCCTTGCGACCCATTCGGGTCCGACCCTTGGACATCATGCAGTCGATCTTCGAGGCCGTTCAGGATTCCTGCACGCGACCGGTCTGGTCACGCGGCGTCACGCTTTCACGCGCCGGGGCGGTCAGCGTCGAGGCACGCGGCGACCGGGAAATCTCCCTCTGCGTCACGACGCCGAGTGGACTCGTCGCGCCGCAGGTGACACTGCATCCGCGGGACGACGAATGGGAATGCAGCTGCTCGAGTCCCGAGGATCCCTGCGAACACGTGGCGGCGAGCGTGATCGCGCTGCGGCAATCGGAGAAGACGGGCGAGGCGCTGCCGACCCAGGGCGAGAGTCGTGGCCGGATCGTGTACGAACTCGACGAATCGGCCGGGGATCTCCGAATGACCCGCGCAATCGAGTTCGGTGGTAAGCGAACGCCACTCACGGGCAGCCTTACCGCCGCCGCCGCCGGCCATCGAATCGGCCCCGACTTCGTCGCCACTCCGGCCGACATCGCAATCGAAAAGCTCCTCGCGTCGCGGCCCACGGATTCGACTTCGAGCCCCGCCCTGAAGGGCCTGCTCTCGCATCTGGCCGGGACCGAGCGCGTCTATCTCGACGGCCAGCCGGTCCGCGTGGAATCGGAGCCCCTCGGTATGAACGCGCGAATCGTCGACGCACCCGGCGGCGTTCGCCTCTTCATCGAACAGGACCGCCGGATCGAGCGGCCCTATCGAAACGGCGTCGTCCGCACACGCGACGCGATCCATCCCGTCGCAGCGAATCGACTGAATGGCCGCGAACTCGCCGACCTGCCGCGCGGCCGCTTCTACAGCAACGATGATCTCGCGACCCTCGTGACCGAGGTGATCCCGGATCTCGAAGGTCGCATCCATGTCGAGGTCGAGACGAAGAAACTGCCGACGGCTCGCCGCGGCGAACGCCCGCGCGCGCGCGTCGTCGTGAGGCGCGAGGGCGATGGGCTCGTCGTCCTGCCGACGCTCGTCTATGGGCAGCCGGCGGTCGCGCGCATCGATGCGGGACGACTCGTCCAGCTCGGTGGCGGCGAGGTGCCGATCCGAAACGAAGCCGCGGAGAATGCGGTCGCGACGACCTTGCGCTCGGAACTCGGACTACGCCCGGGCATTTCCGTGCAGCTCTCGGCGGGAGACGCGATCGCGTTCGCAGCGAGACTCGAAGGAACCTCGATCGAGGTCGAAGGCGATGCGCACCACGACTTCCAGCTGCGCGGAAAGCTCACACCGAAACTGAGCATCGACGACGATCGGGTCGAACTCGACTTCCGACTCGGCGGCGCGCCCGACCTCACGGAGGGCGGCGGAGCGCTCGGTGCCGACGGCGTGGGGGACGGAGTGGGAGGCGGATCGGGACATGCGAGTGGCGCGGGCAGCGCCTCGGCCGATTCCGTGCTGCGCGCCTGGTCGTCCGGTGAATCGGTGGTCTCGCTGGATGGCGGCGGCTTCGCGGACCTGCCGAAGGACTGGCTGTCGCAGTTCGGCGATCGCCTCGCGGACCTGCTCGGCGCGCTCGATGCCCGAGGTCGCGTCGCGAAGCATGCCCTCCCCGATCTGGCCCGACTCTGCGAAGACCTCGACGAACCCCAGCCGCCCGCGCTCGAAGGCCTGCGCCCCCTGCTCGAGGGCTTCGAGGGCATCCCGCATGCCGAACTGCCCGACGATCTCGACGCGGTGCTTCGCCCGTATCAGCGCCTGGGTATCGATTGGCTCGTCTTCCTGCGCCGGGCGGGACTCGGAGCGCTGCTCGCGGACGACATGGGCCTCGGCAAGACGCTGCAGGCGCTCTGCGCGGTCGACGGACGCACGTTCGTCGTGGCACCGACGAGCGTCCTCCATGGCTGGATGCGAGAGATCGAGCGCTTCCGTCCCTCGCTCCGCGTCTCGCTCTACCACGGACCCGGGCGTCGCCTCGACCCCGAAGCCGACATCACGATCACGAGCTATGCGCTGCTCCGTCAGGACGTCGACACGCTCGCGAAACAGACGTGGGACTGCGTCGTCCTCGACGAAGCCCAGATGATCAAGAACCCGGAGAGCCGGGTTGCCCGGGCCGCCATGCGCCTGGATGCGAAGGCGCGCTTTGCGCTGACCGGGACGCCGGTCGAGAATCGCCTCGACGAGCTCTGGAGTCAGATGCATTTCCTGAATCCGGGTCTGCTCGGCGGACGCACGCAGTTCCGGGATCGCTATGCGCGCCCGATCGGCGACGGAGACAGCGACGTTGCCGCGCACCTACGCCAGCGCATCAAGCCCTTCCTGCTCCGACGCTTGAAGAAAGAGGTCGCACCCGACCTGCCGCCTCTCTCCGAGATCGTGCTCGACTGCGAGCTCTCGACCGAGGAACGCGCGGTCTACGACAGCGTCCGCGCGGCCACCGTGCGGGACGTCGTCGAGCGGTTGCGCGCTGGAGGCAATGTGATGGCGGCTCTCGAAGCCCTCCTGCGCCTGCGCCAGGCGGCCTGCCATTCGAGTCTCGTGCCTGGTCAGGAATCGAGCACGGCCTCGTCGAGCAAACTCGAGACCCTCTACGCCCGGCTCGAGGAGGCGGTCGCCGACGGACACAAGGCGCTGGTCTTCTCGCAGTGGACGAGTCTGCTCGACCACGTCGAACCCGGACTGCGCGAACGCGAGATTCCATGGCTGCGGCTGGACGGTTCGACGCGGGACCGCGGTGACGTCGTCGATCGATTCCAGTCCGAAGGCGGGGAACCGGTCATGCTGCTCTCCTTGAAGGCCGGCGGGACGGGTCTGAACCTCACCGCGGCCGATCACGTCTTTCTGCTCGACCCGTGGTGGAACCCGGCGGTCGAGTCCCAGGCCGCCGATCGGGCACATCGCATCGGTCAGGATCGCCCCGTCGTCGTCCACCGCCTGATCGCACTCGACACCGTCGAGGAGGGCATCCTGACCCTGCATGCGCGCAAGCGAGCCCTGGCCAACGCTGCACTCGAAGATGCCGACGGGAAGAGTCGGCTCACTCGGGACGATCTGCTCGATCTCCTCGAGAACGCCTGATTCACAGTCGGCGGCCGTCCAGCCCGCCGACTGGGCGGCTGGACCTAAGACCGTCCCGATTCGGGCGGGCTGCGCATGCGCTGCCGATCGGACTTCAGCCCGGTTCGATACGACGGTTTTTCACCTCGGAAATCTCAAGTCCGATGTCCCGCCCTCCGATCGAATTGATGGAATGGGTGTTTTTAAACACATATCTGAGTGCCTGATCTCTCTCGCGGCGCGGAGGTGCGCGCTCGTCGCCCTTTTGCTGACCCTGGTCGGACCGACGTCCAGTCGCGCCGGAGACCAGGTGCAGAGCGGCCCCGACCCGCGTTCGGTCTCGACGAGTCCGGACCGAACCATGCCCCTTCGAATGAAGCACGTGGAGAAGAGGACCGCGACGACGACGGACGCCCCGCCACTCACGCGCGCCGCCGCCCAACGCCGCATCGAACGCATGTCGCCCACCCGCTGGCTGGCTCGATACGGAGAGGTGTCGATCGACCCCGCCGACTGACGCACGCGCGCCTCGTGTTGCGTGTATGATCCCGCGTCGATGACCTCGAACCGCACGCTGCTGACCATCGTCCGACATGGACAGACCTCCGCCAACATCGATCGGGTCTGGCACGGATCGACGAACACGCCTCTCACCCCGCATGGACATGGCCAGGCCGCCGCGGCCGCCGCCTTCATCGAGGCGAACCACACGCCGATCCGCAGCGTCTACGCGAGCCCCCTCGAGCGCGCGCACCACACGGCCGAAGCGATCGCGACGCGCCTCGGCCTCGTTCCGGAGATCGAGCCGGGCCTCGCCGAATACGATCTGGGCGACTGGGAAGGCATGACCTTCGAGTCGCTCTTCAACGAAAAGAAGCTCTTCCACAACATGAGCGCCGACTACGATTATCGCCCGCATGGCGGCGAGTCCCCGCGCCAGGTCGGCGATCGGCTGGTCGATGCGATGCGCCGCATCTCGGATCGCCACCCGGGCGAGCGCGTCGTGGTCGTGAGCCATGGCGGCGCCCTGTCGATCGCCTTCGGATGGCTCCTCGACAGCGACTACGGAAGCTGGCGCCGCGTGATGGACAACTGCGCGATCACCGAACTCGTGCTCGACCCCCAGCCCGAGCTCGTCAGCTTCAACCAGACCGAACACCTTCCGCCCGAAGGCACCTGAGTCCGGGTACCGGTTCGCGATGGGAGGGGGGCCCATGCAACGAAGACAGACGCGATGGAGAAGCCTCGGGACGACCGGCCAGCAGCGTCGTCGTATCGGCTCATGGACGGGCCTATCGCTGGCTGTATCGATCGGCCTGATCGGGACGAGTCTCGGTTTCGCCCGGTCGGCGGCGGCGCAGGTCTCGCTCGTCGACGATCCGACGCCCCAGTTCGAATGGGGCGGACGAATCGAGTCGGACTTCCGCACCGAGTTCAAGACCGAGACCGATGGTGGCGACAGCTTCGAGTCGTGGCGCGTGGGTGTCGCGGGCGACTTCGGCGGCCCGATCAACGAGTCGATCCTGGTCGGCGTGCGCACGGGCTATCGCTACACCCACTACGATTTCCGCCTCGACGGCCCGTCGCCCGGCTACGGAGGCAGCGAACTCCCGCGCGATCCCTGGGGCGCGGTCAACACCTTCGACATCGCGCCCAGCACGACGATCCTGGTCGGCAACTCGTTCTCGGTCGTGGCCGCGGTCCCGATCCGCTGGTCCGGCGAAACCGGCGCCGAGAAGAACGGCTTGATCGCCGGCATCTCCGCGATGGCGCGCTGGCAGATCACGGACACGTTCCGGATCGGTGCTGGCATCGGTGTGACGAGCGCGCTCGAGGACGATGCCGAGACCTTCCCGCTCGTCAGTCTCGATTGGAAGATCACGGACAGCGTTGTCCTGCGCACGGAGGGCAGCTGGATCCAGGGCGGCAACACGATGCTGCTATGGGGTCCGAACGAAGCGATCCGCCTCAGCCTCTCCGCCGGCTACGAGCGCAACCGCTTCCGCCTCGACGACAACGGCAACGGGCCGGACAAGGACGGCATCGGCGAAATCACCGCCGTCCCGATCGAGGTCGGCCTACGCTTCCGCCTCTACGAGGGCGCCTACTTCGACTTCCGCGCCGGCCTCGGTGTCGCCGGCCAACTCCGCGTCGAAACCGACGGCGGCCGAAAACTCTACGAAGAAGACTACGACCCCTCCCCAAGAATCAGCATCGGCCTCCGCCTCCCCTTCGGCCTGCCCTGACCGCGACCCTACCCAAGACGCAAAGCGACCGAGGCGAAGCATCCGAGCTCGCCCACCCTCCCAAAGGGGTATCGCGATTCCGTGAATGTCGAGTCGAACCGTCTGGGAAAGACGCCCGGCACGGTCTGCGATGTGAATAGGGGAAGTGGCGAGTGCGGTGCGGTGTGGGTTTCGGCGAAATAAAGCGCAGGCTCACAGCCGGCCGAAACGTCCGCCACCAACGAAAGCCAAAACGTGAGGAAGCCCCAACGGGCAGCTTCTCAAGGGCCGAGCCATTCGCCGAAACCCGCGCCGTGCCGCGCTCGACACGGCGTCCCAGCAACGATCAGAAAGAGAGTGCCAGTCGGCTAAACCCGAGCCGCCCGCTTCGGGAAGTTCGGCATCACGATCCCCGCCAACTCTTCGAGGCAGCGCACCACCTGCCGGCTATACCCGAACTCATTGTCATACCAGACATAGAGCACGCACTGCCGACCCTGCGACAGCGTCGCCTGGGCATCGACGATGCCCGCGAAGCGGTTGCCGACGAAGTCGCTCGAGACGACCTCGCTCGAGTTCACGTAGTCGATCTGGTTCTGCAGATCGCCCTCGAGAGCGGCCTTGCGGAGGTAGGAATTCACCGAGTCCTTCGTGACATCCTTGCCGAGGTTCAGGCTCATGACGGCGAGGGAGACGTTCGGCGTGGGAACGCGGATGGCGTTGCCAGTGAGTTTGCCTTCGAGCTGGGGGAGACACTTCGCGACGGCGCCGACGGCGCCCGTGGACGTGACGACCATGTTGAGAGGCGCAGCCCGGCCGCGTCGCGCCTTCTTGTGGTAGTTGTCGATCAGATTCTGGTCGTTCGTGAAGGCGTGGATCGACTCGACGTGTCCGTTCTGGATGTCGAACTCATCGTGGACGGCCTTCAGAATCGGCGCGATCGCGTTCGTCGTGCAGCTGGCGGCCGAGATGACGTCGCCCGACTCGATCATGCCGTGATGATTCACGCCGTAGACGATGTTCGGGACGTCGCCCTTGGCGGGCGCCGTGAGGATCACCTTCGCCGCGCCGGGCACAGCGACATGCTTCGCGAGATCCTCGCGTGTGCGCCACTTGCCTGTGTTGTCGACGACGATCGCCTCCCGAATTCCGAACTTCGTGTAGTCACATTCCTCGGGACCGTTGGCGTAGATCACGTGCACGACGTTGCCGTTGATGATCAGGGCATTCTCCGCCTCGTCGATCTGGACCTCGCCCGTGAATGGGCCGTGGATCGAGTCGCGGCGCAGCAGGCTCGCGCGCTTGGCGAGGTCGTCGTCGCCGCCGGGTCGCACGACGATCGCGCGCAGTCGCAGGTTGTCGCCGCCGCCGGTCTTGCCGGCGAGGATGCGCGCGACGAGCCGGCCGATGCGACCGAAGCCGTAGAGCACGACGTCCTGGGGACTGGGGCGGATCGAGGTCTTGCCAGTCGCGAGACCCGCGAGTTCGTCGCGTACGAAGTCGCCAACGCTCGTCTCCTGGGAGAGGCCGCGGAAATGGCTCGCGAGGTTGGCGATGTCGATCCGCGCGGGGCCGAGGTCGAGCTGGGCCATCGCGGCCAGGATCGGATAGGTCTCCGTGGCGCAGGTCTTGTCGTCGACGTTCTGTCGGGCGAGGCGATGATCCTCGAGGATCTCGAGGGGAGATTTGTTCACGAGGGAGTTGCCGAAGACCGTGACGATGATGCCGTGCTCTCGGTAGAGCTCGCCGATGATGGGCACCATGGCTTCGGCGTTCCGCTGCTGCAGAGACCAGTATTGGAGTGTCTGCTCGGACTTTTCGTTGGCTGGATTCGGCACGGGTACCTCTCCCTTGGAAGTGGGGCAACGTAGAAGACTCAGGGGGCTGGAGCAACGAAACGCAGGGTTGCGGGGAAGCGCCTCGATGCGGCGCAGCACACTCTGGGCGCTGCTAGCCTGCCGCCGTCCGTAAGTGGCCCGGTCGCCACGGGGGGTGACGATCTTTGAGCGAGAATGCGCCGCAGCCCCGCCCTCCCGGCCTGACGGTTCTCTTCAGCGTCGTCGTGATCGACCTCATCGGCTTCGGCATCGTCGTGCCGATCCTCCCCTTCTGGTCGGAGCGCTTCGGCGCCAACGCCCTCATCCTGGGCATCCTGGTCGCCAGCCACGCCGCCATGCAGTTCATCTTCTCGCCGCGCTGGGGTCGGCTCTCCGATCGCATCGGCCGCCGACCGGTCATGCTGATCACGATCGCCGGAACTGCACTCGCGCTGCTCCTTCTCGGCCTCGCCGATTCGCTCGTCGAGATCTTCGTGGCCCGGCTCCTCTCGGGCCTCTTCGGGGCCAACATCAGTGTCGCGACGGCCTACCTCACCGACGTGACCGAGGAAGCCGATCGCACCCGCTGGATGGGGATGATCGGCGCGTGCTTCGCCGTCGGCTTCACGCTCGGCCCGCCGCTCGGCGGGGTGCTCGCTCGATTCGGCCACGGCACGCCGATGCTCGTCGCCGCCGGCATGTCCGCGATCAATCTCGTCTGGGCGGCGATCCGTCTGCGCGAACCCGCACGTCGCGCCGAACGCCCCGAAGCCACGATGAACAGCCGACTCGAAGTGCTGCGGAATCCGAGGATCGGACGCCTGTGTCTCGTCTACTTCCTCTTCAGCGTCGCCGTCACACAGCTCGAGACGACC